>VFQR01000179.1_pt1 | contig 129866 bp, 131 predicted proteins | sample 3512321 | NCBI WGS metagenome assembly VFQR01 (sample SAMN10412374, study PRJNA504923) | tailings metagenome | isolation source: Relicate 3 Philex TSF1 revegetated site | place: Philippines: Tuba, Benguet | collected 2017-08-29 | reverse complement strand
AAATAGCTCGATGCCAGGTTCTTCTTAAACAGCCTCCTCTCTAACTGAGAGGAGGCTGTTTCGTTTTGCGCACAACTGTTAGTTAGACCCACGGAGGACGGGCTGATGGTGGGCACTGCCCACCCAGCCTATCCGGCTGACCTTTAGCGGCAGTTTCCTCGCGACCAGCCCCACTCCTCTACTCCGACGGATATTTGGGAGCCTTGGCGGGGGGTGCCGCCGCTTAGATCGACTAATGCCAACTGCGTAGCGGCCCGGAAGGAGCCGCGATAAACAGGTTGTCCCTGGGCGTTGTTGCGATAAAACCGCAGGGTTGACACTGTGGGCTCTGCGCCCGATCGCTCCCAGCGAATTTGAGTAAACCGCTGATTGGTGGCCTCAGCGCGATATTGCCAGCCATTCTGCATCTGCCCGGTGCAGATGATGGCTCCGGTTGGTGGAGGAGTAACCGGCGGCTGGGTACTAGCTTGCTGACCGCTGAATTGAATAAAGAAGGGTTGGCCATCTAGGGTACCGTTTGAGGAGATGCTAATGATCGAGTTGTTGGAGCCGTAGCGGATGTTGGCGGGGCCTTGGGCATCGGCATTACCCGAAGAGGTGAGGTTTAAAACAATGTCCTCTGCGGTTTTGCGGGTCTGCTGTCCTGCAAACGCGATGTTATTGCCATCGACCAGACGAATTGTTAGTTCGGCACTGTCATCCGGTTGAACAGTGACCGAGGCAAAGGAAATAGCTTGGTTCGGACGACCTTGAAGCCCGAATGTGCCTTGCCCCTGCTGGGCCAGGGTTACTGTGCTAGCGACCGGGGGGCGGCTGACGCTGTCGTCACCGACGGTGAAAAGAATTGACAGGGGCTGACCATCAAGGGTGCCACTGCCGCTCAGGGAGATCAGAGTGGAGTTTTGGTAGCGGATGGTGAGTGTTCCGGTGGCATCAGCTCCGCCTGCACTGGTTAACCGAACCTGAGCTTCACTCCCGCTGCGGCTGATCAGTTGCCCATCCCAACGCTGTAGGTTGCCATCCGCTAGGCGCAGAGAGATTTCCACTTGCTGGCTAGGACGGCTGGTCACAGTGACGAAGGTCACGGTTTGGCTAGGGCGGGTGCCGATGGATAGGGTTCCTTCCCCTTCTCCCACCAGGTTCAAGTCGGTCTGTTGAGCGACTGTTATGGCGGATTGCGTTGTCACGGCTGCTCTGCTCATCGGGGGAGCACTCATCACCGTGACGGTAGCACCACAGGCTAAAGCCGAGTAGGCCAGAATCGAGCGGATTTTCATAGTGATGACCTTTTGATACTTTGAGCTAGTTCAGAACGTTTTGCCGGACGCTGGCTGCTAGTCTCTAAGGCGCGATCGCCCTCACGAATTGTTTTGGGTAACAGTCAAAAATAGCCAAGAGACTGAGTGTTAAGCCAACCACAAAGGCATCATACGTGAAGTTGACAATTGGGGAAGAGTGATTTTCATCCTATTTTTTTCATATTTTTTGGTTTGCAAAGTGCTTTGGCAAAGTAAGGACAACAAAATTTGGGGAGAACTTTAGCAGAAAACCGTCGCGACTCAATTGAGGGGCTGGATATAGGATGTGCCTACTGTAAAGGACGCTGTTGGGTGAGCGCAGCGCTCACAGTTTACGTAAGTTAATATTGAAACTTGATTTAATATGGGGCTGCTGCTACTGTTTGCATGGCGTTTTGGTCGTTAATGTTCCTTTTGTGTTGCGCTGTCTCCTGGTTAAATTTGGGGGCACGTGTATTGATTACAGTAAGAATTTATGCAGACGCGATCGCGCTATGTGCTTGCCCTAGTGGCTCTACTGCTGGGGTTGTTTGGGCTAATGACTCAAATGAGTTTTGCTCAAAGCCCCAGCAGTGACCACAAGTCTCAACTGACGGCTGTCCTTTTTGAAAATGTGAGAGTCTTTGATGGTGTCTCTGCCAATCTGACCGCGCCGTCGAATGTACTGGTAGTTGGCAATACGATTCGAGCGATTGGTACGCGATCGCTGCTGGTTCCAGTGGATATTGGTGTCACTCGGATCGGCGGCGAGGGCCGAGTGCTGATGCCAGGGCTGATCGACGCCCACACCCACCTGTTCATGGAGACCAGCACAGAGGATGACCTAGTGGCGGCGACCGCTGCGCCGGAACGGCTGCTCCAGCAGGCGCAGGAAAACGCTACGGCCATGCTAATGCGGGGCTTCACCAGCGCCCGCGATATGGCCGGGCCGGTCTTTTTTCTGAAGCAGGCCATTGATCGAGGAGCGGTAGTAGGGCCGCGGATTTGGCCTTCGGGGGCGATGATCTCTCAAACCAGTGGCCACGGCGACTTTCGCGAGCTGAGTGATCTGCCTCGCACCCCCACTTCCGAGCTGAGCTTAGCGGAGCAGTTTGGGGTGGGGGCGATCGCCGACGGGGTAGACGAAGTACTACGCCGTGTCCGGGAACAGCTGATGCAGGGGGCCAGCCAGATCAAACTGGCGGCGGGCGGTGGAGTGGCCTCAGACTTCGACCCCATTGATGTGGCCCAGTACACCGAAGCAGAACTCAGAGCCGCGGTGGAGGCCGCTGAGGACTGGAACACCTACGTAGCAGTTCATGCCTACACCCCTCGCGCCATTCAAAAGGCAATTCGGGCTGGGGTAAAAAGTATTGAGCACGGTCAGCTGATCGACGAAGAGACGGCCCGGATGATTGCTGAAAACGACGTGTGGCTCAGTATGCAGCCGTTTCTGGACGACGAAGATCGCAACCCCTATCCAGAGGGATCTGCGAACCGGGCCAATCAGTTGATTGTCTCTGAAGGCACTGACAATGCCTACACTCTGGCCAAGCGGTACAACATCAAGACCGCCTGGGGTACCGATAACCTCTACAGTCCTGCGGGGGCTGCCCGGCAGGGGGCAAAACTGGCTAAGCTAGTGCGCTGGTACAGCCCGGCGGAGGTGCTGCGAATGGCGACCAGTACGAACGCCAGCCTGCTGGCGCTGTCGGGGCCGCGCAACCCCTACCCCGGCAAACTGGGTGTAGTAGAAGAGGGTGCCCTGGCGGATTTGCTGCTGGTAAATGGTAATCCGCTGGAAAATATTCGATTAATTGAGAATCCAGAAACTAACTTTTTGGTGATCATGAAGGACGGGGTGATCTATAAAAATCGCCTTAGTGATAGCTGAATATTGATGGGTACGCGGTTGACTTTGTTGAGTAGAAAAAATGCTTTCAAGCTGTTGTTTACTGCAAAAGTCTCTGTTTAGCAGCGGTGTTCTGGCGATCGCCTTTTTCGCCACCCCTGCCCAGGCTGATTCCCCCACTTGTTTGCTAACCAAAATTCTAGAGCTTGAGGCATTTGACACTGAGCTAGTGGCAGAATCGGGTGACGGCTTAGGCCCTGCGGTAGACCTAGCTGAAATCTTTGCTGAAACCCTGCCTGTTGTAGACGGGGCTACCCTCCCCACCCCCGCTGAACTTTCCTTCGCTGCGCCGCTAAGCCAAAGCGACTGGTCAGAGTCTACGGCTCAGGATCTGATGCCTGGGAACCCTGAACTGGCTGCTCTTTCTAAGGTTGAAATTGTCTCCGGTGGGCCTCAAGAGACCTTGGCCCAGGTGAGACCGGCTAGCGACGGTGCCGGGTGGGAGTTTGTGATTGAACCCTACATTTTTGTGCCGTTTGATGTGCGCACCGACATCAGTGTAGGCGGCATAACAGAATCAGTTTCGGTGGGCCTAGGCGATTTGTTCAGTTTAGACAGAATTTTTGCTGGCGCGCTGCGGTTAGAAGCGCGCCAGCCCCGGTACGGATTCTTTGCTGATTTGTCCCACGTCTATGTACGGGAAGGGAGAGGAATAACAGGTTTTCCGCTGCCGCCTGCGCTGGCTAGTTTGGCAACCCAGCAGACGGGGGTTGCGGTGCCACCGGGTATCCCTGTAGACGCCGCTGTAAGAGCAACGGGGCGGACGACCACCTTTGACCTGGGCGGCTACTACCGGGTGGTGGATCAGTACCTGGGGCGGACTGAAGCCAATCAGCCCACCTATCCTCGGCTGTTGGTGGATCCCTATTTGGGTTTGCGCGTGGCCCGGCTCAGCGGCGATCTCGACTTTAGCTTTAATGTGGGTGGGCTACCGCTGAACAATGTGCCGCTGAGCCAGTCAGCTACCCTGGTAAAACCGCTGCTGGGCGGTCAACTGAGCCTGGAACTGTCCGATCGCTGGGCCGTGGGTCTGCGGGGCAGTATTGCAGGGTTAGGCATTGGCGCTGATGAAAATTTTGCTTGGAGTCTGCTGGCGGGGGCCCGCTATCAGATTTCTCCGCGAACCGCTTTGCAGTTGGCCTATCAGATTAAGGAGTCAAGGTACAGCGCTGGCCAAGGTGTCAGCCGTTTTGCTGTAAACCAGGCTCAGCAGGGAATATGGCTGGGGGTAGATTTTGGCCTATAGCGTCAGCGGGCTGATGCGGACGTTTCCCAGGTACTGCGCAGGGCAGCCCCTGGCTTGGTTTGAAGAGGCGCAGCGGTGGTCGTCTTCCCTAGCGGCCCTGCTCCAAAGGCTGGCAGCCTGAATGGGCGATGGGGGCGATACAGTAGACAAAGGCCGATCGCCGTAGAGGAGGTTATGGGGGACAGGGTATTTGTAATTGATCTGCTGGATGCTCGGGCGACTCAGGTTCTAGGCGATCGCCTGGGACAGCTTTGCCCGCCGGGCACGGTGCTGCTGCTGTCTGGAGAACTGGGCAGCGGCAAGACAACTTTGGTTCAGGGGGTGGGGGCGGGCCTGGGAATTGCGGAGCCGATCAGTAGCCCGACTTTTACTCTGATCAACGAGTATTTGGAGGGCCGAATTCCGCTTTACCACGTCGATCTGTATCGACTAGATCCCGCCCAGGTGGAGTCTTTGGAGCTAGAGAGCTATTGGGATGCCGCCGAGGTAGAGCCTGGGCTGCTCGCCATCGAATGGTCAGAACGGATGGTGGAGCCTCCCCCTTCAGCGATGCGGCTGCGGCTGGAAAATAGGCCCGGCGGCGGGCGGCGGGCTACGCTGACGGCAGACCGAGAAGAGCAGATTGCGTTGTTAAAGCAGGTAACTGGCGATGGCCTACTGGCTAATGAAGTCTGAGCCCGATGTGTACAGCATTGACGATCTAAAGCGCGATCGCACGGAGCTTTGGGATGGCGTTCGCAACTACCAAGCCCGTAACTTTCTCACCGGTATGGCGGTCGGAGACAAGGCTTTTTTCTACCATTCCAATACCAAGCCACCGGGAATTGTGGGCCTGATGGAAGTTGTAGAGACGGGGGTGGTTGATCCGACCCAATTTGACTCAGCCAGCAAATATTATGATTCCAAGTCCTCTAGGGACGATCCTCGCTGGTATACAGTGGTAGTGGGTTACTTGGAAACCTTTGAGAACGGCATCAGCCTGGATCAGCTGCGGGAGGCCTTTTCCCCCGATGATTTGTGGGTGGTGCGGCGGGGAAATCGACTATCTGTGATGCCGGTAGACGATGCGATCGCCGAGAAGATTTTGCATTTGGCCCAGCGACAGACGGGGAGATAAAACGCGACAGTAAAATCTTGGCAGAAATTCCCCCAGGAAAATTTTGAGCTTTGGATTAAAGCTCTACAGCAAAACTTAAAACTTAAAATCTAAGCACTAAAAACTTTTCTCCTCATCCCATGCACCTTCCTGAAGAGCCAGAATCTCCTGTCCAAATCAATATCGTGCCGATGATTGATGTGGTCTTTGCGGTGCTGGCGTTCTTTATTCTTTCCAGCCTGTTTTTGACCCGCAATCAGGGATTGCCGGTGGCGCTGCCAGGGGCAGAGACGGCGGAAACCCAGGATCAAAGCCAGGTGGTGGTGACCCTGAATGCCGAGGGTGAAGTTTTTGTGGGCAATAGAGCGGTGGCTGATGAGCAGCTTTTAGAGGCAATTCAAACCTTGGGCACGCTAAGTGATGGCGGTCTGGTGGTGATTCGGGCTGACCAGGCGGTGAACCACGGGCGAGTGGTCGCGGTAATGGATCAGCTGCGGACGCTGCCGGGGGTGCAGTTGGCGATCGCCACCGAAGGCGGGCAGCCCTGATGGTTTCGCCGAACAAGCCAGCCGCCAGTCCTGCCTGGCAGAAGTGGAACTGCCGCTGGCGGGGTATTACACAAAATCAGCTGCTAGGTACCCGGCACCTGAACCCCTGAAATGATGGGCTGATCCATGCCATCCAGGTACTAGCTTTGCCCTGTATTGCAGAACGTCTAGATTCAATAATTTGTGGGGATGGTGGGCCACAGAGCTAGAGCCATGGCCGAAGCTATAGAAGCAGAATTGGGCTTTGGTTTATGGTGCTACAACTGATGGCTTTACCTGCGGGGCTGGTATCGGTGGTACAGACTGTCCTGGTGCCGCTCTGCTTTATTGTAGCCTGGAGCCTGATCGGCCTGATCGGCTGGAGCTTAACGACAGCGGTGCGGGATGGGGTAGATCGAGCCGCCGTGATGCACAAAATTCCCTGTGCCGAATGCCGCTACTTCACCAATGATCACCGCCTAAAATGCCCTATTCATCCCCGCATTGCCCTGTCTGAAGCAGCCATCGACTGCGCTGACTTTGAGCGTGCTGACCTAACGTAAACTGTGCGGGGGGATAAAAAAACCAGCCCTGCCAGAGAGTACCTGGGGCTAGGGCTGGCTAGGGTGAATAGATATGGCTACCCTGTAGTATGCCCCGGCGGGTAAATCTCGCCCGGCGATTGGATAAATCGAGGCCGATCTTTAGTTTTTCTTCAGAATTTGCCCGATGCTAGCTGCCCTGCACTATCGGCACAATGCGAGTCACGGCTTCTTTAACGAACGCTTTCATCAGGGCATCGCGCTGGTTGAGACGATACTGCTGCTCGACCACAGCACCCATGCCGCTATCCCCCCAGCTCTGGTTTTGGCGAAAGTATTCCACAAAGCTTTTGCCGGCAATGCGGGTCAGGTAGGCACCGCTGGCTCCTTTGAGGGCGCGTCCGGCGACGACTGTGGCCAGGTTGGTTTGTAACCCCAGGGCCAGCAGATCTAGGGTACCTTTGACGAAGCCTAAACCAGTGAGGGTTTTGGCTACCGACAGAGCTAGGGCTTTACCTTCCTCTAAACTGACCTCGCAGCCGTAGACCTGGCTGAGTTCAACAACCATTTGGGCATTGATGGCGGCGGTGGCTAAAAAGTCGAGGCCGGGGAGGGGAGTCATGGCGATCGCCCCTGCTCCCAGCCACTGGTAGCGATCGATAATGGCCTCGGCCTGGGTCTGACGCTGGTCGTCAATCAGCTGCCGGGCCGCGTCGCCAATCTGCTGGGTTTGCAGCAGCAGGTTGTCTGCCATGAGCGTTTCGCCCTCCTGGCGGAGCAGGTCGGCTAGACGAGTTTGCAGGGGGAGTAAATTTGGCTGCATTTGCAGCCAACCGCCCCCTACCCGGGGCAGCGGTTGGGGTAAGGCCGCTACGGCAACGACATCGTCAGCGCTCAGGGGCGGAACGAGACGCGATCGCAGGTGGTCTAGCAGGGCATCTAAGTCGGCTTCAACGTAGCGATCGGCCTTATTGAGCACCACCAGCACCCGTTTGCCCATCTCCATCAAGGTGCTCAAAACGGTGAACTCTGCCTGACGCAGGTCGTCATCGACGACAAACAAAATCAGATCGGCGGCGGTGGCGATCTGGCGGGCAGTCGCCTCGCGCTCGGTGCCAGCGACGCCAGCCTCGGCGATGCCAGGGGTATCGATCATTTGCAGCACTTTAGGGCTGTTGGGAAAAGCCCAGGGATAGCTCTGGGGCTCCTGGGTGGTACCCATGGCTGCGCCGACCGCACCGAGGGGTTCCCCCAACAGTCCGTTGATCAGAGCGGTTTTGCCCGCTGACCCGACTCCAAATACGGCAATGGTAAGGGGGCGAGCGGTTGAAGCCGCCTGTAGATCTAGCGCTTTTTGCTGGAGAGCTTGGCGAGCTACATGGTCTTGGATCTGCTCGACCTGGCGCTGTATCGCAAGCAAATTGACCGCGGCGGCATCCTCGGAGCGGCGGGGAGCCTGCACCTGGCGACGGCGGCGGCGAGGCCTCAGGAAAGGCCAGAGCCGGTAGATACCAAAGCCTGCGGCTCCCAGGCCGACAGCAGCCACAATGCCCACCGTGACCTGGGCCAGCAGGGGCGATACCAGCGCCAGAAGGTTGTAGAGACGCAGCAGGGCATCGGCCAGCAGTAGCAGTGCCCCCAGGCCTACTAAAATTCCCAGCGGGAGAAAGACCCATTGCCACCGCACCATAGCGACCCTATCTAATCAACGGCAGTGGATGAAGGATAGCGTAAAAACCCAAACCCCATAAACCGCTGCTAAAGCGCTACTGGCTGAATAGGCGCAGGAGAAGACGTCTGGGGCCACATTGCGTCTGCCAGCCCCTCATCTGCACCTGCGCCCTTTGCCGTTGCTGGGGGCATTTGGGCCAAGACAACCTGCCCTGGGCAATCAGTTCAACCCGCTGGGCCGCTGGCGGTGAACTTTAGAACATTGTCCGGCTAGCGCGGTCTAGAGCGGATTATGGGAGAAGCGGTTGCTGCGGTTGGGGCGATCGTCGCCACTACTTTCGGTGCGGGGGCGGGCTTTATTGACGCGCAGTTCGCGGCCCAGCCACTCGGCCCCATCTAGCTCGGAGATGGCCTGGTCTTCTTTAGCTTCGTCGGCCATATCGACAAAGGCAAAGCCCCGCTTGCGACCGGTCTCGCGGTCAATGGGTAGGCTAATGCGGGTGACCTCACCGTACTCAGCAAAAACGCTTTTAATATCGTCCTCAGAAGCCTGAAAGGACAAGTTCCCAATATAAATAGTCACGAGTCTCTCCGAACCAAAACACCAAGGTGTGAAGTATTGAACCGATGGATTGGGGAGCTCAACGCTCTATTCCCGACCCTTCGGGCACAATATTTGCTGCCATGATAGCCGATCGGCCCAGCCATAGCAGTAGCCCACCTCACACCTAGACATTTTCTCTCGCCTCGGCCCCAGCAGCGGCCCTGGGAATGAGGCCGCTGCATGCTAGCCCAGTTGCTGGTCGTTGGGGATAAGGCCGTGGCGCATGAAATCAGCGGTTTCTAGACAAAAATTCTTGGTTCCTCGCACCACCTGCAGGGCTGAAGACACCCCAGGAATGCGGTCTAGTCTGCCGGGGTTGAGGTTGCTGACGCTGCTCAGGGGCCACCCCAGGTTGGGGGCAGCGGCTAGGGTCACCAGGGTGGGGTGGCGGTAGCGAATTTCGTTCATATATCCGTCAAAATACATGGGGCCATAGTCGGGGTGGTCACTGGGGCGATCGAAGGATGCCTCTATAAATTCGACAAGTTTGGGAATGACCTGCCCCTGGCATGTCCAGAAGTGGGTCTCGCGGATATTTTGCCGCACTTTAACTCGAGAGAAAAAGCGATCGGGGGTAGGGCTGAGGGATATTTTTTTGCCCTTGGCCTGATCGTTAGAGTAGGGTTGGCAGCCGAAGTAGGCAAAGTCCCAGGGGCGACTGGCTAACTCCTCTAGAATGGCTGTTTCTTGATTGATCAGCCGCTGGCTGAGTACGCAGTCCTCCTGAAATAACAGAAGGCGTTCAACGTTATCTTCAGCGGCCTGGCGCAGCAGCTCATAGTTGCTCATCACGCAGCCTCTGACGCTGGCTTTGGGAAACTGAGCGGCGTCGTTGAACTTTAAACCCTGAAACCACTGCACCTGATCTGCTATACCCAGCCGTTTTACCTGGCGCTGCATACTTCTATAGCGTCTTTTGCGTTCCGGTAGGTAAACGATCGCAATGCGATCAAAATAATCGGTAAATTTCATAGACTTATCCCAATGAGACAACACGAATGAACAGTAATAGCGTCTTTGAAGCAGCTACAAAGAGCAGAACGATCTAGGCAGTGTGCTCATCTTTTGAAACCATGAACGCGTGCTGTCAAGGCAACAGTCAGCGTAGCTTGTCGCATACTAGCGCTCGCAAAGAGAGAGAAATAACTGTCTTTAGGTATAGACGCTGGGTTCCACCAAACAACCGCATCTGCTGAGGAAGTTGTCGGGTAAAACAATCATTTTTTTAACCGCAACTTTTCGCCAAAAATTTGGCTTATACCAAACCGGCTCACAAAACCCCGATGTAAAGCAAAGGTGCTGTAGGGCATTGCACTGCAATGCCCCTAACATAAATTGGCTGAAGGGTAATCAGTGCCACACAGAGTATGGCGCTGGCGAAGAACTTGGCAAGCTCAGGCGCTCAGGATGGCGACAGCCAGTCCTCAACGGCACCAGTAAAGCGACCTGCCATGAGGCTTGAGTTGCGGAGGCTAGGAAAGGTGGACAAGTGATATCAAATTCGTTTGAATACTCCCAGGCCGGGATTGGATATCTTTTTCTAGGCCCCAAGCCTGCTGCCTGGGTAACGTTTGAACGTTCAAACGTTGATCGTCCCCGGGACTGAGCATCAATTACGAGCCTTTAATCTGAGCCTAGGATGGCCCCAAAACCCACTGCACCAGGGTGCGTACCCCAAAACCTGTGCCACCCGGGTTGTTGTAGCCGCTCTCCTTCTCCGTCCACACGGGGCCAGCGACGTCGAGGTGCACCCAGGGGGTGGTGGTGACAAACTGCTTGAGGAAAAGGGCGGCGGTAATCGAGCCGCCGGGGCGAGGGCCGGTGTTCTTCATGTCGGCGACGATCGACTTGAGCCCGTCAAAGTATTTCTCTTCCATGGGCAGACGCCAGAACTTTTCGCCAGCGGCCTTGGCGGCGGTGGCGATCGCCCCCGCCAGCTCTTCGTTTTCGCTAAACAGCCCGGCGATATCATCGCCCAGGGCGATAATGCAGGCTCCGGTGAGGGTGGCCAGATCGACGATCGCATCGACCCCCAGCTTTTCGGCAAACACCAGGGCATCGGCCAGGGTGAGGCGACCCTCGGCATCGGTATTGTTGACCTCAATGGTCTTGCCGTTGGAGGCGGTGAGAATGTCGCCAGGGCGCATGGCGTTGCCGCTGATCATGTTTTCGGCGGCGGCGCTGATGAAGTGGACTTCGGCGTCGGGTTTGAGCTGGGCGATCGCCTTGGCGGCTCCCAGCATGGCGGCGGCCCCGCCCATGTCAATTTTCATCATTTCGATGCCGCTGCCTGCGCCCTTGATGTTGAGGCCGCCGGAGTCAAAGGTGAGCCCCTTGCCGACGATGGCCAGCTTGCGGGTGGGCGTACCGGCGGGCCGATAGGTGAGGTGAATGAACTTGGGCGGCAGATCAGAGGCCCGAGCTACCCCCAGGTAGGCTCCCATGCCCAGGGCTTCGCACTGCGCCTGCTCCAGCACCTCTAGCTCCAGACCGTGGGCTGCGGCAATATCCTGGGCGGTTTGGGCCAGGGTCTCGGGGGTGACAATGTTGGCCGGGGCCGACACCAGTTCGCGGGCTAAAATCACCCCGTCACAGATGGCCTGGGCCGTTTGCAGGCTGCTTTCCTGGTCGGCCAGACCGAGCAGATGAATGTGCTCGACGGTGGCTTTGCCGTTCTTGTCCTCTGATTTGAAGCGGCTGTCGTGGTGGAGCGCCAGCCTGGCCCCTTCCGCCAGGGCCTGGGCGGTGAGGGCCGGGTCGTTGTGCACGATGGGCATGCTCAGGCCCAGGGCCGCAGATTTTTCTTTTTTGGCCAGGCGGGCGGCGGCGGCGGCGGCGCGGCGGAGGGTTTCGGCGGTCATGGCGTTGCTGGCCCCCAGACCCACCAGCCCCAGCTTGCGGAAGCCGACTCCGCCGCCCAGGCGAGTGATGGCGGTGGCTCCGTCCTTGCCGGTAAATTCAACGTCGTCAATCAGGTCTTGGAGCAGCCCGGAAACGCGGCTGTTGAGCTCGGCGAGGGTGCCCGTGAGGGGCAGGGCGTCTTCGCTGAGGCCAATGATCAAAGCGTCACCAGACCAGTCTAGAAGGGGTAGGTTAGAGGCGTGAAATTTCATTCAACCCTGGGGCTAATAGGCTCTGTTTACTATAAACCTTGGGTCGCCCTCAGCGGGGAATTGGGTAAGCCAAGTCAATAATGAATTGGCTAGGTAAGATAGAACGGCGCGGATTGGCCGGGGTAGGGTTAGCGACTGCGGCTGCTCTGCTGCCCCACGGGCCGACGTGTTTGCTAAACCCCCTTATCTAGATTGCATGGGCGTGCCATGGTGAAACGGTTAAAGGCGAAACTGCCCCTGGTGGCGATCGCAGGACTCAGCGCCCTGTCTCTGGGCATGGCGGCGGCTTTGGTCAATACCGTGTCGTCTACAGGCGACTCCTCAGTCATCCTAGAAGAATCGCTGCTGCCCGGCCTGGGGCGCTTGATAGATTCCCCCGGCGACGACCCGGTGCTGGCCCTGGCGCTACAGCCCGCCGCCCAGCGCCAGACGGCCCTAGAGGGCGCTGCCAACGGCGACGCGGCCCTCAGCCGCAGTCGGGCTCGCTACCTGCTGGCGCTCGATTTAATCGCTCAGGATCGCGGCGGCAGCGCCATTCCCCTGCTGGAGGGCCTGGAGGCGGAGTATCCGGCTATGGCTCCCTACGTGGCGCTGGCGCTGGCCCAGGCCCAGCGGGCGGCGGGACAGGCGGAGGCGGCGCTGCAAACCCAGCAGCGGCTGTTGAGCGAGTACGAAACCGATGGGGCGATCGCCCCGCTGCTCTTCGAACTCGGCCAGCAAGACCCGGCCTACTGGGGTCGGCTGGTGCAGCAGTTTCCCCACCATCCCAAGGCGGTGGAGGTGGCCCACCAGCGGCTCACCGCCGACCCCAACCGGGCCGATACCCTGCCGCTGCTGATGATTATGGCGCGGGCCGGGCTGCACCATCCCCGGGCGGGGGCGGCCCTGCTGCGGCTCAAGAATGAGTTTGCCAGTCAGCTCAGCCCCGAAGACTGGCAGACCGTAGGCTTTGGGTTTTGGCGCATCGATAGCTATGGCGATGCAGCGGTGGCCTATGCCCAGGCTCCGCCCTCGCCCCGCAATCTGTACCGGGCGGCGCGGGGAGCCCAGGTGACGGGCAAGCGCGATCGCGCCATCGCCCTCTACAACCGCCTCGACCAGGAGTTTCCCGACGCCCCCGAAACCGCCACCGGGCTGCTGCGTCTGGCCCAGAGCGTGTCCGACGAGGCCGCCCTCGGGGTGCTCGACCAGGTGGTCAACCGCTTCCCTGACCGGGCGGCGGAGGCGCTGCTGGAGCGGGCCAAACGGCTCGACAAGCTGAACAGTGCTGCCTCAGCCCAGGGCACCCGCGAGCTAATTCTCAAGGAGTACAGGGACTCCGATGCGGCGGCGGATCTGCGGCTCAAAAACGCCCTCAATGCCGCCGACCAGGGCGACCTGACCATGGCCCTCAGCTGGGGCAGCGATGTGCTCAAGTACAGCCCCGACAGCGATCTGGCCGCCGATGCCGGGTACTGGGTCGGCAAGTGGGGCCGCCAGCTGGGCCAAAACGATGTGGCCCAGAGCGCGCTGGAGAGCGTCATTGCCCGTCACCCCGAGTCGTACTACGCCTGGCGGGCGGCGGTGGCCCTGGGCTGGAATGTGGGGGACTTTACCTCGGTGCGATCGCAGACCCCGGCGGTTGCGCCCCCCACCCAGCGCACCCCGCTGCCCGCCGGGTCGGACACTCTGCAAGAGCTGTACCTGCTGGGCCAAAATCAGCGCGCCTGGGAGCGATGGCAGCTGGAGTACACCAACTACCAAGACCCCACCCCCGAGGAGCAGTTTACCGACGGGCTGATGCGCCTGGGCACCAACGACAATATCAACGGCATCTACCAGGTGTCGAGCCTGAGTTTGGCCGACGACCCCGCCGATCTTGAGACGGTTCAAACCCTCAAGCAGCGGCCCGACTTCTGGCACGGGGTATACCCATTGCCCTACGAGGATTTGATCACCACCTGGTCGGCCCAGCGGCAGCTCAACCCCCTGCTGGTGGCGGCGCTGATGCGCCAGGAATCGCGCTTTGAGGCCAAGATTCGCTCCGGGGTGGGGGCCGCTGGCCTGATGCAGGTCATGCCCGCCACCGCCGAGTGGATCAAGGGCCGCGCCGGGCTAGAGAGCTACGACCTCAACAACCCCGAGGACAACGTCAAGCTGGGCACCTGGTACCTCGACTACACCCACGCCGAGTACGACAACCACTCGCTGTTTGCGGTGGCCAGCTACAATGCCGGGCCGGGGGCGGTGGCCAACTGGATCAACCGGGGTGGCTTTGTGGATGCCGACGACTTCGCCGAGAAAATTCCCTATCCCGAGACCAAGGGCTACGTGCGAGCGGTGTTTGGCGGCTACTGGAACTACCTGCGGCTCTACGATCCGGCGATCGCCGAGCAGGTCGAAACCCTGCAAAAGCGCCACCGGGGCTTTAGGGGATGACCGCCATCGCCCCACCGCCGACTTTTGCTTTGGTTTTCGCTCTGGAATGGATGAGGCTATGCTGACACCGCCACGGGGTAAGGCTGTCCGGGGGGCGATCGCCGCTGGACTGTTGGCCGCCCTGCTGCCGACCGCTCGGGCCGTCGCCCTGTGTCCGGCCCAGCTCACGGCCCAGCTGGATGCTGCCTTTAGCCAGGCTCCCCTCGATACGGCCTACACGGGCATGGTGCTGCAAACCCAGGGGACACGCCGCACGCTGTACAACCGCCACGGCGATCGCCTCTTTACCCCCGCCTCTAATATCAAACTGCTCACCACCGCTGCCGCTGCCCACCAGCTGGGGGGCTACTACCGCCTGCGCACCTCCATCTACGGCACCCCTGGCCCTGGGGGAAGCACCGCGCTGCGGGTGGTGGGGCGGGGTGACCCCAGTCTGACCACGGCCCAGCTCGACGATTTGGCGCAGCAGTTGACTCGCTCTGGGGTGACCCAGGTGAGCCGCCTGGTGATCGATGACTCATATTTCCCAGGGTTTGCCACCAACCCCACCTGGGAGTGGGAAGACGCCCAGTGGGCCTACGCCGCCCCGGTCAACAGCCTGATTCTCAACCGCAATGCGATCGCCCTACAGCTATCCCCAACCCAGGTGGGCAGTCCGCTGAGCCTGGTGTGGCCTCAGCCGCTGCCCGCTGGCCCGCTGCCCTTAGCGAATAACACTGCAACCGTAGCGGCTGGAGCATCGGTCAATCCGCTGGCGCTGTGGCGTTCGGGAGACTCGCCCACGGTGCGGGTGACGGGGCAGATGGCTCAGGGCAGCAGTCCGCAGACCTACAGTTTGGCGGTGCTCAACCCTGCCCAACAGTTTGCGGCGGCCATGGAGCAGGCCCTAGGGCAGCGATCTATATCGGTGGGTCAAACGGTGATTGTGCCGACCTCAACCCCCATTGAGGGTCAAGAACTGGCGGCGGTAGAGTCGCCCGAGGTGAGAGAGCTGATGGTTTTGGCCAACCGCGACAGCGACAATCTCTACGCCGAGGCGTTGTTCAAAACCCTGGGGGTGACGGCGGGGGGGAATATCGCCGAGGGGGATGATGTCGCCGACGCTAGCCAGGCGGGGGGCGAGGCGGTCAAGGCGGCCCTGGCAGAAATGGGGATAGGTGCAGCGGCCCTGCGCCTGGCCGATGGCTCTGGCCTGTCGCGGCACAACCTGGTGACACCTGCCGCCCTGGTAGACACCCTCCAGGTGATGATCAACCATCCCCAGGGGCAGGCCTGGCGGCAGTCGCTGGCGATCGCCGGTCAGAGCGGCACCCTGGGCAATCGGCTGCGGGGTACCGCCCTGGAGGGACGGTTGCAGGGCAAATCGGGGGCGTTGACCGGCAATGTGGCGCTGTCGGGATACGTGCAGCCGCCCGACTATGAGCCGCTGGTGTTCAGCATTGTGATCAACCACTCGAACCAGCACGCCAGCGTTCTGAGGCAGCGGATCGATGAACTTTTGCTGCGGGTAGCGCAGCTCAGAGGGGCCTGTTAACGGCGGGGCACCGGGCTAAGGGAGCAGCGGTTGAAGCGCGGCGGCTCGAGCCCTGAAGCCTATGCCCTAGTGGGGATAGCAGGGTTCGAGATCGGTGTGAGAATATTTATTTGAGATAGTAATAGTGCTCGGCAATCGGCCCAGGGCGGGCTGGTCAGAGCTTTCGTCTATACTCATGTCATTCCAGGATCGATTGAGCGATCGCGAAGGGTAGTCAGTATGGTGATGGCAAAAGAGGCGGCTATGGCTGCGGAATCTGCGCAATCGGCAGCGGTCGGCTTAGAGGAGCCCGCCCAGACTGCGCCCAGTTTTCAAGACTTGCAGCAGGCGCTGGGCGATCGCTGGTCCTCCACCGACGAGTTTGACACCCAGGAGCGGCACATCGTCGTGGTGCCCTCCCTCAGCCTCGACCAGGAGGAGCTGCAAAAAATTGAGGGCGTCAACCACTACGAAGAGCGGCTGCTGTTCTCGCTGATTCGGCTGCGCAACCCCAACACGCACCTGGTCTACGTCACCTCCCAGCCGCTGCACCCTAGCATTGTCGATTACTACTTAGAGCTGCTGCCGGGCATTCCCAGCTCCCACGCCCGCGATCGCCTCACCCTGCTGTCGGCCTACGACAGCTCGCGCAAGCCCCTCAGCCAAAAGCTGCTGGAGCGCCCCCGGCTGCTCAACCGCATTCGCAAGGCGGTCAATCTCGACCTGGCCTACATGACCTGCTACAACTCCACCCGCTGGGAGCGCGATCTCTCTGTAGCGCTGGGGCTGCCCCTGCTGGCCCTCGACCCCGACCTGCTGTACTGGGGTACCAAGAGCGGCAGCCGCGAAATCTTCAGGCGCTGCGGCATTCCCCACCCCATCGGCAGCGAGCTGGTGTTCGACGAAGCGGCGCTGGCTGCGGCCACCGCCGAGGTGTGGGAGCAAGACCCCAGCCTCAGGCGCATTGTGATCAAGCTCAACGAGGGGTTTTCTGGCGAGGGCAACGCCCTGCTCGACCTGCAACCGCTGCAAGAGTTTGCCCCCGGAAAGGCAGACCTCAGCGATCGCGCCCGCGCCATCGCCAAAGCCTTCCCCTGCCTCAGCTTTCAGTGCGACACCGAAACCTGGGAGCACTTCTCGGCTAAAATTCCGACCCTGGGGGCGATCGCCGAAGCCTTTGTAGAAGGCGACCACAAAGAATCCCCCAGCGTTCAGGGCCGCATTACCCCCCTGGGCGAAGTCGAAATTCTCTCCACCCACGACCAGGAGCTGGGCGGCCCCGATGGGCAAATCTTCCTCGGCTGCTCCTTCCCGGCTAGGCCCGACTATCGGCTCGAAATTCAGGAAATGGGCCAGCGCGTGGGCGAAGAACTGGCCCGCCAGGGAGCCCTTGAGCGCTACGGCGTAGACTTTATCGCCGTAGCCAAGGGCGACCCCAAAGCCCCCGAGTGGGATCTCCAGGCCATTGAAATCAACCTGCGCAAAGGCGGCACCACCCACCCCCTGATGGCGATGAAAATGCTCACCGAAGGGCACTTTCACCAGGCTGACGGGCTGTTCTACACCAAGCAGGAGCAGGTGCGCTACTACCGCGCCTCCGACAACCTGCAAAAGCCCCAGTACCGGGGTTTGCTGCCCAGCGACCTGATGGATATCATCGTTACCAAGCAGCTGCACTTTAACTCGATCAGCGGCGTGGGGGCCGCCTTTCACCTGATGGGCTGCCTGTCGGAGTACGGCAAAGTGGGCCTCACCTGCATTGGCACCAGCCCCAACCACGCCCGCGAAATCTACGACCAGGTCGTTGCCGCCCTGGATGAATCCACTCAAGCCTGACCACTCTGCTCGCTGATGCTAGGGCTAAGGCTACCTTCCTCAGCCTGCATCGACTGCGAATAACTCGCGGACGGTTTTGCCTGTTTATCCTTCCGGTGAAATTCATTGACCTTGTCGGAGCCAAGTCTGGTTTAGGTGGCTTCTCCTACAGTTTTAGTACTTGACCAAGCTGATTTTGACAGGGGCCAGCCGCTCTGGGTGCAGGGTATAAGGTATATGGTCTACGGCTCGCCTTGAACCTGAAACCTTGAACTGTATACCCCACTGACCCGTCAGCTTTAGCTTGGCAGTTTACTAGGCAGTAAGACCCCTAAGAGCCCTCAAAACCTGGAAAGGTTTGAACGTTTTGGGAGCGGAGTCTCCCCTGGATCGGCTACAGCCCTATTGCAGCGGTTGATTTAGTTAGAACCCTTTGACAGGCAAAACCCTCTGGTAGGGGCATTACAGTGCAATGCCCCTACGGCAGATCTGTTCCAACCTTATGGACTTCTGCAATAGCAGTCCGTTAGCCCGCAGCCTTGGTTGGCTGCGGCAAATCAGGCTGATTTGGCACAGCTTTGGCACAGCTTTGCCATACTCAACCCCCAAGATGTGCTGAGAAATCTTCGAGTTTTCTAGCAGCCTAGCGTTCTGTCTATATCCGGTGCATGCCTCCACAAAGAGGTCAAACTTTTCGCGGTTCTAATTATTGATAGACAGCCCCACACCAGGCTAAAGCGTAGCCCTAGGAACAGTCAGCTAAGACCTGCTTGTTCCGCAAAGGTTTCTGAGACACGGTGCAATCTAGAGATTTTTTGGGGTGCAGAGGTTGTCTAACTTTTTCTTTTTAGGACAGCTTTTTCTTTATGCCATTGCCTGTGGTGATGGAAGTTTGACTCTGACTGATTTTGATTTTGACAAAAATTCTGGCTTCATTTTTGTCTTTTTGGAATGGTTCAAGTAATTGTAGATGCCTCGCAAGGCAGGTGAGTGATGATTATTGATACTCGCGAAATATTGGCAAATCACGTTTTGAAAGCTGATGTTTGCATTATTGGCTCTGGCCCGGCAGGAATAACTCTAGCCAGGGAGTTTTTGGGCACAGAAAACCATATTTGTCTACTAGAAAGTGGCGGTATTGGTCAGGATTTAGATATTCAAGATCTCAGCTACGGAGACAGTATTGGGGAAGAGTTTCTGCCCCTTAAAGATGTTCGCAACCGGCAGTTTGGCGGCAACTCCAACATTTGGTCTATCAAGCTGGGGCGCAAAGCAGACAGGCAGTGGGAAATTGGAGTGCGCTACGTTCCCCTAGACGACATCGATTTCGACCAGAGAGACTGGGTGCCCCATAGCGGTTGGCCGATCAGCTACAAAGAACTAATACCGTACTACGAAAAGGCTCAGAGGGTGGCCCATTCTGGGCCATTTGCCTATAGCCCTGCGCCGTGGTCTGATGCCCAGGCAAAACCCTTTGACTTCGCTGAGAATACGTTCACCTCAAAGGTCTTTCAGTTCGGCGCGCGGACCGTATTTTATCAAAACTATCTCGCAGAGTTAGGCGCTGCCCCCAATATTGATGTCTACCTCTACGCAACTGCGGTGGAGCTGGAGGTTCCCCAGGAAAATAGCCTGGTACAGCGGGTTAAAGTTAGCAACCTGACGGGAAAAAGCTATTGGGTAGAGGCTAAAACCTTTGTGCTGGCTACGGGGGGTATGGAGAATGCCAGGCTGATGCTGGCATCCAACCGGCATCGAGCTTGCGGTGTGGGCAACGAAAACGACCTGGTGGGTCGCTTCTTTATGGATCACCCCATGCTCGACATTGGGCGACTTGTGCCAGATCATAGGGGTGCCTTTGCTCAGGCTGCCTTTTATGACCTGCGGCGGGTCAAGGGCAGCCCGGTGATGGGTCACATTACCCTGACTAAAGCTGCGATGGCCGAGCATGGGCTCCCCAACAATGCCGTGGTTTTGCTGCCTCGGCCCAGTGGGCGACAAACCCAGGCGGTGCTGGCGCTGAAAGATCTGGCTGAGAATGGCTATCTCAAGCATCCTACCCCGCAGCACTGGCCTGCGATCGCCCAAAGACTGCTCAAGGTAGCGGGCGGGTTAGACTACATCGCCCGCGTGGTCTACGACGCTCGCAAATACGACCAGTCTCTCCTCCACGGCCTGGGGCGAGGCGGGTGGTCAGAGAGCCCTCAAATTTACAATCGCTTCAAGTCCTACGAGGTTTTACTGGTCACCGAACAGGTGCCCGATCCCAGCAACCGCGTTCAGCTCAGCCGCCAGCTCGACGCCCTGGGCATGCCCCGCCTAGAACTCGACTGGCGGTGGGGAAGCGACAATCGCGATAGCGCAAAACGCACCCAGGATTTATTCGCGGCGGCGGCCAAAAAATCAGGGCTAGGGCGCTACGTCAGCAACTTTGGCGACGGCGACCTGTCCATGCCGGGGCCAGCCGGTATCGCCCACCACATGGGCACAACGCGCATGGGTGCTGACCCCCGCCGGGGAGTGGTCAACGAGAACTGCCAGGTGCATTCGGTGCCCAACCTCTACGTGGCCAGTAGTTCTGTCTTCCCCACCGGGGGCTATGCCAACCCCACGCTGACCATACTGGCGCTGACCCTACGCCTGGCCGACCACCTGAAAGCAACCGGGTCTCAAGCGGCGGCTGTCGTGCAAACGGGCCAAACCGCATAATTGTTGATTGATAGCCATGGTCAATTGGGTTAAGACATTCAGCCGTCTTAGGAGCGTTCAAACGTTTGAACGTTCCTATTTGGTAAACCCCAATTCACGATTAGGAATCCCGCAGGGGCGTAGCCTGCTACGCCCCTACAAAGCGGGTGTATTCAAACAGGATTCGGTATCAGGCCAGCCTCCCAATCGCACCACCGCGATTAAAGCAGGAGGCTGGCGCAGGGGCATAGGCTTAGCCCAGCCAGAGGCTTAACGGTATCGGCCCAGCCCAGCCGAGGTAGAGATTTAAGCTAACTCTACCCGTTACCGACGATCGCCCGCATGCCCTCCAGCGTTGCTGGAATGCTTTTAGGATCCATAAACATCACCTTGCTGCTGTCGCTGCTGCCAATTTTTAGCCCCATCTCCAGGTAGTGCTGCGCCAGGATGAATTGCAGCGCTTCCCCCATGCCGGGGTCTGTGGCCAGGGTTTGGGCAATCACCTGCATGGCTTCAGCGGTACCCTGGGCCTGCAAAATTTGCTCCTGGCGCAGGGCCTGGGCGCGCAGCACGATCGCCTTTTGCTGGGCCTCAGCGTCTAAAATGGCCGCCTTTTGCCGCGCTTCGGCGTCGAGCACCGCCGACTCGGCCCGGCCCTTGGCCGAGTTTACCGCCGACTCGCGCTCCCCCTCGGAGGTGAGCACGGCGGCCCGCTTTTTGCGCTCGGCGGCCATTTGCAGCTCCATCGAGTCCTGCACCGCCTTGGAGGGCACGATGTCGCGCAGCTCCACGCGGGTCACTTTGACGCCCCAGGGGTCGGTGGAAATGTCCAGCTCGCGCAGCAGCAGTTCGTTGATTTCAGAGCGGGCGGTAAAGGTTTGATCGAGCTCGAGCTGACCCATCTCCGAGCGAATTTGGGTGAGCACCAGGTTGACCATGGCCGATTGCAGGTTTTCGACCTTGTAGTAGGCCTTTTCCATATCGACAATGCGCCAGTACACCACGGCGTCTACCGTAATCGAGACGTTGTCGCGGGTAATGCACTGCTGGGGCGGAATATCGAGCACCCGCTCGCGAATGGTCTGCTTAAACACCACCTTGTCGAGAAAGGGCACCAAAAAATTGAGGCCGGGGGTGAGCTTTTTGCCGTTGTACTTACCCAGGGTTTCGACCAGGGCCTCGTCGCTCTGGTTGATGATTTTGACGGAGCTGGCGGCGATCGACCCGCCAAAGATCAGCACAATTAGAAAACTAAAAAAGCCGCCCATAGATGTAATTCCTCAAATGGTTTGCGGTAGTAGTGGTATCGAGGTGGGACGACAACGGCCCACCTAGGCTCTCAGCGCGCTTTCAGGGATCACGTACAGGGTATTGCCCTTGCGCCTGACCACCACCACCGGCTGATCGGCACCGATGGTGATAGTTTCGTCGTCGCAGCGGGCCTGCCAGGAGTTGCCTTCGTAGATCACCCGTCCGGTTTGGCCAGGGGCGATCGCCGTCAGCGTGCGGGCTTCGGTTGACTCTTGCAGACTGTAGGGGGTGCGCTGGGGCACAAACCGCCGCAGCAGGAAGATAAACACCAGCGACAGCGCCACCCAAACTACGATCTGAGCGCTAAAAGACGGCACCCCAAGCGCCATAAAGGCTACGACAAAGGCGCTCAGGCCCAGGGTGGACTCCACAAAGCCCGTGGGCAAAAACAGCTCCATGAGGCAAAAGACAGCCCCAAGAATGGCCCAAAACAGAGGGTAGTTCATAGCAGCCCACCAGAAACGTTAAGCCTAAAAGAAAATGAGCCCGACATGCAGCAATGCGGCACGAACCTTGAAAACCCGCAGCACAGGTGTTTTGTCTGCACGGGCAAACTGCCCCTCCTACCGGCATGAACTCTACCTGCGTGAACGCCTGCCTGCATAAATCAGTGCAGATTGCCAAAGGTCGTAGATCCTCGGTGAGATTGCTGATCCATGAAACCCAACCCAGGTTACCCTTCTGAAAGTCTCGCTATCCTCTAGGATTAATCTATCTTTAGGCCCAGGCCTTTTGGGGCCTTAATTACGTTGTTTTAAGAGATTCGCTGCCGCGTGCCTGTAACCGCCCCGCCCACAAACGCCCACAAACGCCCACAAACGCTATGAATCGTGTTGAGCGTCGCCCCTCTCGCTATAAGCCCTATCTCTGGGTAATCGGCACCGACATTGAAACCCTGCCTGTCGATGAGCTGGTGGGTCAGCGCTACCGCGTGGTTGGCTCGCGGATCTGGCTCGACACCCAGCCCGATCAGCGGCCCGCTGTCCCCGACAGCTTTTCTCAAGAGGCGCTGCCCTACCTGAAGGCCCACCCCCACCGGCTGCACGTGCCGGGGCTATATGGTGTGCTAGAGCGCACCGGGGCACCGCCAATTTTGCTGCTGGAGAATGCCCCGATCCACCCCCAGGCGGGGGAGCTGCTGCCGGAGCTGGCGGCGGGGGTGTTGGGTGCGCCGCCCCTGCGCCAGGCCAACTGGCTCTGGCAGCTGTGGGAGCTGTGGGGCACGCTGGGCGAGCTGGGCCTGGCCAGGAGTTTGCTAGAGCCCGGCAATCTGCGGGTCGATGGCTGGCGGCTGCGGCTGGTGGAGCTGTGGCCCGACGGCGAGCCGCCCACCCTGGCGGAGCTGGCGGAGCTGTGGCGATCGCTGCTGTCGCCCCTGCACCTGGCGGTGTCGGAGCCGCTGCGATCGCTCGTCAACCGCCTTGACGCCGACGCCGTTGACCGCGACACCCTAGCGCTCGAACTCAACCAAATTCTGCTGCGTCAGGCCGCCACGACCACCAGCCGCATCGCCCTGGCGGGGGCCACCGCCCAGGGGCCGACCCAGCCCCGCAACGAAGATGCCTGCTGGCCCCAGGGCACCCCAAGCGACGCTGCCCAGGGGTTTCAGATCGCCATGGTGTGCGACGGGGTGGGGGGGCACGACGGCGGCGAAGTCGCCAGCCAGCTGGCGGTGCAGGCGCTGCAAATTCAGCTGCCCGTGCTGCTGGCCGAAACCCAAAACGAGTCGCAGGTGCTGCCGCCCCAGGTGATTGGGCAGCAGCTCGAGGCGGTGATTCGCATCGTCAACGAGCTGATTAGCTTTCAAAACGACAGCCACGGGCGAGTGGGCCACCAGCGCATGGGCACCACCCTGGTGATGGCGGTGGTCATACCCCAGCGGGTGCAGACCGACGACGGCTGGGGGCGGGTCAACGAGGTCTATCTGGCCCACGTTGGCGACAGCCGCGCCTACTGGATTACCCCCGACTACTGCCACCCGCTGACGGTAGACGACGACATCGCCGGGCGCGAGGTCGTCGCCTGCCGCCAAACCTGGCCCGTGGCCCAAGAGCGCAGCGATGCCGGGGCGCTGACCCAGGCCCTGGGCACCCGCAGCGGCGACTATCTCCAGCCCCATATTCAGCGCTTTGTGTTTGACGAAACCGGCATTTTGCTGCTGTGCTCCGACGGTCTCAGCGACAACTACCGCATCGAAGACGCCTGGGCCAACTACATTGGCCTGATTATTAAAGACATTGTCACTCTCGACTCGGCGGTGGCCTCGTGGATTGAGCTGGCCAACCAGAAGAACGGCCACGACAATACCGCCGTGGTGCTGATGCAGCACAAGCTGTTAGTGCCCTCCCAGGCCGGGGCAGAGACCCCCGTGGGGGCTGCTGCCTTCCAGGAGACGGCCATGCCCGCCGGGGCCAAACTCTACGGCGAAAATCTGCCCCACGAAGAGGTTGTGCCCACCCCGGTAGACTCTCAGCCGCCCCGAGGAGTGCCCCGCTGGGTGCTGGCGGTGTCGGGGTCGGCCCTGCTGGTGGGGCTGCTGGGCTGGTGGCTGCTGGCCGGTCGCTCGCCGGAGCCGCCGGAGCCGGAGCCGACGCCGCCCGTGGCACCTGCGCCCTAGGGAAAGATGGGGGGAAGGATGGGTAATTGCCCACCATTGGCCTTTAGGACTGAACGAGGTGTTTGCCGGGTTGTACTGGCTGGTGGAACCGGGGGTAGGCGGTGGGCACTGCCCACTCTGCTGGAAGGCTGATGAGGTGGGTCAGGCGTGGCTATGGGGATTTTGACGGATACCTTCGCCAATTCTTGGGGAGACGCGGCCCAGGGGGCGCTGCTGAGGCCGGTGCAGAGCTGGCTGGCGGAGCATCCGCTGCTGGGCTGGCTGGTGGGGCATCCGCTGTGGGCGCTGGGGCTGGGGCTGGTGGGGCTGCTGCTGTTCGCCGGGCTGTGGAGCGCGATCGCCCGTCTCACCGAGGGCTTTTGGCTATCGCTAGTCAAGCTGCCGTTTCAGCTCAGCGGCTGGATTTTTGGCGCGGTGTCGGGGCTGCTGGTACGGCGGTGGGCCAAGCCGCACCAGCTTGCTACCGGGGACGATCGGCTGAGTGAGATCGTGGGCCGGTTAGAAACTCTGCAAACGGAGCAGGAGCATCTGTTAGCAGAGATGAGGGAGCTGTTGGGGAAGAAGGGTGAGGGATAAAGTCGGGACAGTTGGTAGAGAGCCGAGTCAATGTTTTTATTTCTGTCGAAGCTGTTGCCGCTGCTGGTCTATCCCCTGGGGCTGGCCTGTGTGCTGCTGGTGGTGGCGCTGCTCTGCCTCAGGCGGCGGCCCCGGTGGGCAGCGGGGGCGATCGCCCTGGCTCTGGCTCTGCTGCTGGTGAGCAGCAACAGCTGGGTGGCGACGGCGGTCGTGCGATCGCTGGAGTGGCGCTACCGAGATACGGTAAATCTGCCGGAGGCGGAGGCAATCGTGGTGCTGGGGGGCGCAATTAAGCCCCAGTTCCCGCCCCGGCCCTGGATTGATGTGGCCGAGGAGGGCGATCGCGTGCTGCACGGGGCGCGGCTTTACCTAGAGGGCAAAGCGCCGCTGCTGGTGTTGAGCGGCGGGCGGATTACCTGGGGCCAGGGCCAGAGCCGCTCCGAAGCCGCCGATATGGCCGAGCTGGCCGAGGCCATGGGGGTGCCCCCCAGCGCCATCGTGCTTGAGCCCGACGCGCTCAACACCTTTGAGAATGCAGCCTATACCCAGGTGCTGCTGGCTAATCTTGGCATTGAGCGCATTTTGCTGGTCACCTCAGCGATGCACATGCCCCGCTCCCTGGCGATCTTTAGAAAGCAGGGGTTTGACGCCATTCCCGCCCCGACCGACTTTCGCGTGGCCGGCGACCCCGCCGACCCGACCCGCACCACCTGGCAGGGACGCACCCTCGGCCTGGTGCCCCAGACCGACAACCTCCACAAATTTACCCGCGCGCTCAAGGAATACATCGGCCTGGGTATCTACTGGGCCAGGGGCTGGCTGTAGGGCCTATTTCCGTCCTTGGGAAGATGCGTCTGAGGGGGGCTGTCTGCAAGCCTTGCCTGGTGCTATAGCTACAACCCCTGGGTTAGGACAATCAGACGCCTCAGGAACGTTCACATGTTCAAATGTTGCTAGGAAAACTGTCCTGACGAGACTGGCTAAAGCTGTCGTTGCTGATCGCGAGTTTTTTTATGGCCTACACCGCTACTCCACCGCTGCATCAGCAGGCGTTTTCCCTCGACCATGCCGCCTGGATCGAGCGGCTGGCCACCACCGAAAACCTGCTGATTGTTCAAGATCTCGACGGGGTCTGCATGGGGCTAGTCAGAGATCCCCTCGATCGGGTGATTGACCTGGGCTATGTCGAGGCCACCCAGCACTTTGACGGCCACTTCTACGTGCTGACCAATGGCGAGCACTCGGGTCGGCGAGGCATTAACGGCATCCTTGAGCGATCGCTGGGGGGAGAGGCCCAGGCCCAGGCAGGCCGCTACTATCTGCCGGGCCTGGCAGCCGGAGGCGTGCAGTGGCAGAGCCGCGCGGGTCAAATTTCCCATCCGGGGGTGAGCGAGGCCGAACTGGCCTTTTTGGCGGCGGTGCCCCAAAAAATGAGCGATCGCCTGCGCCAGTTTTTCCAGCGGCAGGCCGAGCCGCTGGCGGGCGGGGCTCTAGAGTCAGCCATTCAGGCGGCGGTGCTCGACAATATGGCCTCTCCCACCGCCAATCTCAACACCTTTCACAGTCTGCTGTGCGACCGACCCGGAGTGTATGCCGCCCTTCAGCAGGCAATGCAGACCCTGATGGAGGATCTCTTGCAGCAGGCGGCCCGCCAGGGTTTAAAAGACTGTTTCTTTGCCCACTACGCTCCCAACCACGGGCGCGGCCCAGACGGCAAAGAAATTCTCTGGCTGAGCCAGGGTGACGAGTCAGGCACTACTGATTTTCAGTTCATGCTGCGGGGGGCGATCAAAGAGGCGGGGGTGCTGGCCCTCCTAAACCGCTACTACGCCGAGAGAACGGGGCGATCTCCCCTCGGGGCAGACTTTAGCGTGCGCCAGGCACCCCACAGCCATGAGGCGCTGCTGGAGCTGGTGGTACAAAACTTTGACCCGGCGCTGATGCCCACCCTGGTAGGCGTGGGCGATACGGTGACCAGCGTTGTGGTGATGGCAGACGGGCAGCCGGTGGCCAGGCGGGGGGGCAGCGATCGCAACTTTCTCCACCTGATTCAGGCCATTGGCCAGCACTTTGACACCGGCAACCTGGTCACCTACGTCGATAGCAGCGGCGGCGAACTCAAAAACCGCCGGGCCGTCAAACTAGAGGATCGCGATGGCATTACGGTCGTCACCGCTGGCCCTGGTGACCCCCGTGATGGTGACGATCCGCTGCGGCTCAATGTGGTGTTTCCCGGCGGCTATCGGCAGTACTGCCAGGCGTTTCAAACCGCTGCGGCGCGGCGAAAACAGGGGCCAATTAAGGGGCAAACAATCTGAGACAATGACCTGGCATACCAACTAAAAGGCTAGGGATTGGCGATGGGGACAGATCAGCAGCAGATGATCGGCGTTGATTTGGGCGGGTCTGCCATCAAGCTGGGGCGCTTTACCCAGGCGGGGCACTGCCTGGCCGACCTCACGGTGCCCACCCCTCAGCCCGCCACGCCGAACGCCGTGATTGAGGCAATGGCGGCGGCGATCGCCGCCCTTGACCCCCACCGCGAAGCCGTGGCCATCGGCGTGGGCACCCCCGGCCCCGCCGATGCCGCTGGCCGCATTGCCCGCGTCGCCATCAACTTAGCCGGGTGGCACGATGTGCCGATCGCCGATGCGCTCGAAGCCAAGACGGGGCGGTCGGTCACAGTAGCCAACGATGCCAACTGCGCCGGTCTGGGGGAAGCCTGGCTGGGGGCCGGGCGCAACTTTAAAGATGTGCTGACCCTCACCCTGGGCACGGGGGTCGGCGGCGCGATCATTCTCGACGGCCAGCTGTTTGTGGGCCGCAACGGCACCGCCGGGGAACTGGGCCTAATTACCCTCAACCCCGAGGGACCACCCTGCAACAGCGGCAATCGAGGATCGCTGGAGCAGCACTGCTCGGTGCAGGCGATCGTGCGAGAGACGGGGCTGACCCCGGCGGTGCTGTTTGAGCGGGCCAAGGCGGGGGATAAAGATGCGATCGCCTTCTGGCAAACCTACGGTCGCTGGCTGGGGGCGGGCATCGCCAGTCTGGTCTACGTACTCACCCCCGAGGCGGTGATTCTCGGCGGCGGCATTAGCGCGGCGGCGGCGCTGTTTTTGCCCACAACCCTGGCGGAGCTAGAGACCCGCGTGTTGCTCAGTTCCCGCGAGGGCATGCAGGTGCTGGTGGCGGAGCTGGGCAACCAGGCGGGCATGGCTGGGGCGGCGCGCCTGGCGTTTCAGCGGTATGGCGATCGCTAGAGCACCAGAACCAGCATTACAACTGCCCTGCCGCCAATAGGGCGGTTGTGGAAATGTCGTTCTCTTCCCCCAGCAGGATTGTTTTAGCTCGGTCGGTAAGAAAAGATGGCACTGGGATTGAATACTGGAGAAGACCCGTGATGCGCCTACCGATAATCTCCCGACGTGCGGTATCTCTAACGGCAGTTGGAGGCGCTATTCTGGGCCTTGCCCTGAGTGGATGTCAGCCCCGAACGACCTTTGAGCCAGCTCAGCCCCCCAGTGTTGAAACGGGGTTGCCCGCCCCTGGCCGCACCGATCTCGATGTACCCTATGTGCCGACCCCCATGGCCGTGGTAGACGAGATGCTGCGGCTGGCCGAGGTCGGTGAAGACGATGTGCTCTACGACCTCGGCAGCGGTGACGGGCGCATTGTGATCGCCGCCGCCGAGCGCTTCGGCACCCGGGGCGTTGGTGTCGATATCGATCCAGAGCGGGTCGAAGAGGCCAACGCCAATGCGGCGGCGGCGGGGGTCACCGATCGGGTGGAGTTTAGGGAACAAGATCTGTTTGAGACCGATTTCAGCGAGGCCACCGTCGTTACTCTCTACCTGCTGTCCGAGGTGAATCTACGGCTCAAGCCCCGCCTCCTACAGGAGCTAGCGCCCGGCACCCGCGTAGTTTCCCATGCCTTTGATATGGGCAATTGGGCACCCCAGGAAACCCGAGAGGTGGAGGGCCGCATGGTCTACTTCTGGACAGTCCCCGAGGAGGTGCCGCCAGAGCTGCTGTAGCCCAGGCCAGGGAGTTGGCCGCTGGCGAAGGGGCGACAGTCTAGCCTGGGGCTGAGCGGTGTCTATGGCCAATGGGCGAGGGCGTCAAAGGCTCTATTTGTCATGCTAGTTGTGGTGGGTCGCGGCAGCTGCCGTCGGCTTTGCCAGTTGCAATCCTCACTGGAGGAAAATTTATGAGAACGACTGATGACCAGCTCAATCAGTATCGCCGTGCGATCGGGCTGTTTTCCACTCGGCAAGAGGCCGAGCAAGCCATGTACCGCCTGCGCGACTCCGGCTTCAATATGGATCGTGTGTCCGTAGTGGCCAAGTCGGGGGAAGGGTTGAGAGATCTAACTACCGATCAGAGCTACGACCCCAATAAATCGCCGTCTGAGCAGGCTAAGGGCGGTGCTGGTGCCGGTGCCAAGGCGGGTGCAGTGACCGGCGGTGCCATCGGTCTGATCGGCAGCCTTGGCGTACTGGCTATTCCCGGCGTGGGCGTGGCGGCAGAAGTTGGCATTTTGCTTGCCAACGCGCTGTTGGGCAGCGGTATTGGCGCAGCCGGGGGTGGTCTGTTCGGTGCCCTGATCGGCTGGGGCATTCCCGAGAATCGGGCCAACTATTACAACGACAGAGTCAACACCAATAATGAGTATCTGGTGCTGGTCGAGGGTACTGAGCAGGATATTCGCGCCGCTGAACTGGTGCTGCGCGAAAGCGGCATTCGCGACTGGGATATCTTTAGCTCAAATACGGCTCCTGGCTACGCGCGGAGCCGCTAAAACCGGTTGAGCTAGAAATCCAATCCAAAGAAAAGGGTGCAAGTGATTGCACCCTTTTCTTTGTCAAACTTGGGACTTCAATTCTATAGCCATAGTTACGCTGGTCAGGACACCAAAAACTGCCACAACGTTCAAACGTTTGAAGGTTCATCTAGAAAATGTCTCAGCCGGACTGGCTACAGCTAGATATAGCAGTAGTCCACGGGGTTAGGACAGGCCTGACGTCGGGCGACACGCTGCAATGCCCCTACCAGAAGATCTCGCCTGTCAAAGGGGCCTAACCAAAGCAACTGGCCATACCGTCAACCCTTTCGGCGGACGCTCGACCCAGCTATCGTTGAGGATAAACTATCTGACCCTGCTATGCCGACACCCTGCGATGCCCGCCGTTACGCTCCTGCCACCGATCGCAACCGCGAGCCCATCCTGGCTGTGTTGCAGCGAGTGCTGCCCCCCACCGGCACCGTGCTAGAGATTTCCAGCGGCACTGGCGAGCACGCCATCTTCTTGGCCCCGCGTCTGCTGCCCCGGCAGTGGCTGCCCTCAGACCTCAGCGCCGAGGCGCGGGCGAGTATTGCCGCCTGGAGTGCGATCGCCCCTGCCGAGAACCTGCACCCACCGCTGGCAATCGATGCTGCCGCTCCCCAGTGGCCGGTTGAGTCGCAAGGCTTTGGCGACTCCCTGCCCACCCTTGACCTGCGGCGTCACCCCATTACCGCCCTGGTCAATATCAATATGATTCATATCTCGCCGTGGGCGGCCTGTAGGGGGCTGATGGCGGCCGCCGGGCGTATTTTGCCCCGCAGTGTGCTCCATAGTGGGGTGCTCTATCTCTACGGCCCCTACCGGCAGAACGGGCAGCACACCGCCCCCAGCAACGCCGCCTTTGACGCCAGCCTGCGGGCCCAAAATCCCCAGTGGGGCGTGCGCGATTTAGAGGCCGTGGTGGCTGCCGCCGGGGCTGAAGGTCTGGTGCTGGTGGAGACTGTGGCGATGCCCGCCAACAATCTCTCGGTGGTGTTCAGGGCGATCGCTTAGCCCCGACCCCCTTCGCTACACTGGGGGCAGCCGCATTCTGAGGTCGCCATGCTGGTCAGCACCCTTCAGTATTTGACCCACGACACTACCTATCACGATCTGGCCCTGCGCTGCCAAGAGTATTTGCACTACCGGCGGCGGGGCCGGGCTGACCAGCAAGAGCTGGCCGAGGCCATGCTGTTTAACCTGCTGGTGGACTATTTGGTGCAGACCGGGGTGCCCCGGCCCCAGGCCGAGGAATTTTGCACCAGCGGCGACAACCTGACCGAGCTGGCCCTGCGGATTTCTTCTATTCTTGGCCCTGCGATCGCCTAGTCTACGGTCAGCCGCACCACCCCGCCCCCAGGGCTGGGATAGCTGAGCCAGACTGAATGACGGATTCGCGGGGTTTGAAGGCCCAGGGTTTACGGTTCACGGCCAGCCGTAAACCTCAAACCTCAAACCTCAAACCGTGCTCCCTCAGCCGTGGAACCCGTCATCATTCAATCACCATTAAATGACCGAATACTGGGTAAATTGCCCTAGAAGACTGCCAAGCTAAAGCTGACGGGTCAGTGGAGTATACGGCTCAAGGTTTCAGGTTCAAGGCGAGCCGTAGACCGTATACCTTGCACCCCGCAGCCAGAACGGCTGGCCCCTGTCAAAATCAGCTTGGTCAAGTATAGCTGTAGCCAGTCTGGTTAGGACAATTTCTGTGGGAACGTTCAAACGTTTGAACGTTCCTAGGGATGCTGAATGTCTTAACACAAATGACCATGGCTATACTAGATAATCTGCTGGCTGTGGAGAAAAAAATATACCAGCCGGGCCAGGCTGAGGCCAATAAACGACACCAAAATAACGGTGATAGAGACGCTGACTATATCTCGAACAGCTTTCATAGGTCTGGTAAAGCGCTATGGTTGATCAGTATTCTCCCCCGGAAGAGGGAAGCTGAGGGGCAAATGCTCATGAATCGTCGCAGCTTTTTAGCGGGTGCCGGTGGGGTGGCCCTGACGACTCTGCTGGCCGGGTGCCAGCGCGCTTCATCGGGTGACCTGCGGCTGGCGATGCTGGCCAACTCGGTGCCGGCCCAGCTGCTCAGAGCCTTCGAACAGTTGCCAGACCGGGGCGGCGGGCTATCCATTAGCCCCCAAGACTCTCTGGTGGAGTTGTACAGCCTGCTGCAGCGCTGGCACAGCCAGCCCGAGGGGGCAACGCCACCGCCCCTGGCCGACTGGGTTAGCCTGGCCGACTATTGGCTGGCCCCCGCCATTCGCCAGGGGCTGTTGCAGCCGCTGGATGTAACAGCGCTGACCGCCTGGGGCGATCTGGCAGCGGTGTGGCCCGATCTGGTGCGCCGCACTGCTGAGGGCATCCCCGATGGGGCCGGCAGCCTGTGGGCCGTACCCTACCGCTGGAGCCACCTGGTGCTGCTCTACGACTCTACCCGCCTGCCCCGCAGCGCTGCTCAGCTCACGACCTGGGCCGATCTGCTGCGGCCCGAGCTAGCCCGGCGGGTGGTGCTACCCGACCATCCTCGCCTGGTGTTGGGCCTGGCTCAAAAGGCGTTGGGGGCTGCGGCCAACGGGGCAGATCCGGCGGCGGTGGCGGGTCTGGCAGATTTTTTAGACCGTTTGCAGCGGCAGGTGCGGGTCTACGACTCCAGCCGCTACCTCGAAACCCTGATCGTTGGCGATGCCACCGCCGTGGTGGCCTGGGCCGACGATGTGCTGCCCATGCTGCGCCAGTATCGGCAGCTAGCCGTAGCCGTTCCCCCCGAGGGGACGGTGCTCAGCGCCCAGCTGTGGGTGCGACCTGAGGCTAGCCCAGCGCCCTCCCCTGCCGCTATGGACTGGCTCAACTTTTGCCTGGGGGCCGACTTTGCCACCCAGCTGGCTATCTTTGGCCAAACTCTGTCGCCCCTGCTCTGGGGCGAGAGCCCGCAGCAGTGGCCCGAACCGCTGCGATCGCCGCCGCAGATCGGGCTCGATCGGGCGATCGCAGCCCGGAGTGAATTTCTGCTGCCCCTCACCGCCGAGGCCGAAAATCGCTACGGCCAGCTATGGCAAACCCTGCGCGCCTAGGGCCTCGGGTTGACAGGGGAAACCAGAAGCTGAGCTACAGGCTGCCCTCAGGCAGTCCGGCCTGGGCGGTGGGGGCGGGCCGGTAGCGCCGCTCACCTTCGGCCAGCAAGTTGCGCTGAAGCTGCACAATCATAGTTGGATCTAGGTTGGCTGAACAGGTGGGGAGGCCGCTCTGGACGTTGGCGGATACGCCCAGGGGCAGGCCAGACTGGTCGGCAAAATCACAGGCGTAGAGGCCCACCATGCGGTAGCTGCGAGAATTGCCCTGGAAGAAGCGCAGGTTATGGCCAAAGCTCCGGGCGGCGGTGCCAAACTGGTTGAGCACCGCGTACTGCTCGTTGTAGGTCAATACTGACCACATCTGGGGGTTGATCATGACATCGACCACCGCCGTACCCGAATCTTCGATCTGGTAAGAAATCCACGACTGCACCAGCCGCCGTCCGCCCAGGTGCGGGGTCAGGGAGTCGCGGTTCCACCACAGGCTGGGGAGGGTCATGCGGTCGGCGGAGGCGTGGCGGCTGTCGCTCGACAGCGACCCGTCTACGATGCGATCGGTAAAGTCCTCCCCGTTGGGCAGGCTGGCGGTGGGAAATACCAGCAGCTGGCAAAAGGTCTTGTTGAGCTGGGGCGATCGCTTGGGCCAGTAGTTGCTCAGCAGATCGTCCGGACAGCAGGCCGCATCCACAATGCCAGCTTGGCTGCCGCTCTGATCGGCGCAGGCGTTGAGGGCCTCGCTCTGGGCCTGGCTGACACCGCCGAGCAGGAGCAGGCTGGCCCCGGCGATCGCTTGCCACAGCTGGCGGTACCCAAGCCGTAGCCCAACCGCTTGCCAACGGAGGTGGGCCTCGGCTCCCCAGGGGTAACCCTTCACTGACACCGGCTCTGTGCGTGGTGAATGGCCTGGTTCTCCGCCCATGATGCTGTCCCCTTGGGGTTTTCTAGAGAAAAATCAGTCGGCTGCGATGCACGTGCTGGAGCGCTAGGGGTTGGGTAGCAACCTGCTCCACCATGGAGACGACGTGCTCGGGGCGCAGCAGGTTCCCATCGTTACGACAGTTACCTACCGCCTTAAGCCAGACTCCAGGGCTGCTTCTAGGGTACTCCAGACCTGGGGGTAGAGAGTGGTTTGGGTTAACTATCGTCAACTCGTGCAGACGCTCCCGCAGGTTGATGACTTGAACTGCCCCAGACTTAGTCCTCTTTTCCCACGGCGCTTCATCCAGGGCCAAAACGGCCTCTACCCAACCCTCCCAGGTCGGCGCTGGCCCGCCGGTATCCTCCAGGGTCAGGTGCAGGTAGTATTCGGCCCGGTCGAGGCGCTTGGTGGCAGAGGGCTCGTCCAGAGGCACTTCGGCGACGGCGTAGAGCGGAATTTCCGGCGGCAGCTGGGCGGCTAGCCGCTGGCAAAAGTCGGTGGGGGCGATCGCCTCCGCCAGCTCAAAATCGACCACTTCGCCGCTGCTGGTGGCCCCCAGGGGCAGGGCGTTAGCGGGGGAAATGCGCGGCCCCGGATGAAAGCCACCGGTAAAGGCAACGGGCAGCCCGGCTCGCCGCAGGGCGCGATCGAACAGGCGCACCATATCTAAGTGGCCGATCAGGGCCATCGATCCCAGCTTGCCCAGGGTCACCCGCAGGCGCTGCACCCGCTCGGAGCTGGGCTGGCTGTGGCCCAAAAAGGCGGGAATGGGCGGGGGTGACACCACCACGTTGTGGCCGAAGTCGGGGCCGCACACGCCGCAGTGGCTACAGCCCTCAAAGGAGCAGTCCGGCACGGTGGCGGCGGCTAATGCGCGCAGCAGGTCGTCCTTGAGCCAGGCTTTGTCAATACCGGTGTCGAGGTGATCCCAGGGCAGCGGGGCATCGAGGCCGGAGCGTACACCCGGTGTCGTTGAGGCGGCATCGCCCCCGGTAGCAGTTACCTCGGTGTCCATCACGTCCCACTCGCCCCGCCATTGCCCCCGATCGACCTGACGGTACTTCCAGCTCAGACCGGCCTCGTCAATCGCCTGAGTCCAGGCGTTGAAGGCCTGCTCCACGCTCTCCCACCAGCTGTCCATCCCGGCCCCCAGCTCCCAGGCGCGGCGCACCACCGCCGCCAGTCGGCGATCGCCCCGGCCCACAAAGTCTTCCATGGCCGAGATGCGTACGTCGGTGAAATTGACCTTGGCCCAGCGCAGGGCTCGAAACTCCTCCCGCAGCAGCCGCTGCTTGCGCCGAAACTCCTCCGTCGAAACCGAGTGCCACTGGAACGGGGTGTGGGGTTTGGGGGTGAAGTTAGAAATGGTGATGTTAAAGGCCAGGGGTCGCCGACCCGGTTGGGTACAGCTCTGGCGCAGCCACCGCACCGTTTCGGCAATGCCCAGCACGTCGGCATCGGTTTCGCCGGGCAGGCCAATCATAAAGTAGAGCTTGACCCGGCCCCAGCCCTGCTCGTGGGCGGTCTTAATGCCGCGCAGCAGCTCTTCGTTGGTCAGTCCTTTATTGATGATGTCGCGCAGGCGCTGGGTGCCCGCCTCGGGAGCAAAGGTAAGCCCGGTGAGGCGAGTGCCGCCAATGATGTGGGCAATGTTTTCGTCGAAGCGATCGACCCGCTGGCTGGGCAGCGACAGCGAAATGTTTTCGTCCTTAAGGCGGTTTTTGACCTCTACCCCCACCGCAGGCAGGGCCAGATAGTCAGAGCAGCTCAGCGACAGCAGCGAAAACTCGTTGTAGCCGGTCTTGCGCATGCCGGTCTCGATGGCATCGACCACCGCCTCGGGTTCCACATCCCGCGCCGGGCGGGTCAGCATGCCCGGCTGGCAGAAGCGGCAGCCCCGGGTGCAGCCCCGGCGAATTTCTACCGTCAGGCGATCGTGGACGGTTTCTACGTAGGGCACCAGGCCCATGGCGTAGGCCGGAATCGGCGTCGCCACCCGACGCAGCACCCGCGCAGGCACGTCGGGCCGGTTGGGATGCACCGAGCCATCGGCTGCCATATTGTAGAACCGGGGCACGTAAACCCCCGGCACCTGGGCCAGATCGAGCAGCAGCGCCTCGCGGCTGAGACCGGCGGCCCTGCCCTCCTCCACCACCAGGGCAATTTCGGGCAGCAGCTCTTCGCCATCCCCCAGAGCGACAAAGTCCAGGAAGTCGGCGTAGGGCTCGGGGTTTGAGGTGGCGGTTTGGCCGCCAGCAAAAACTAAAGGCCAGGAGCCTGCCTCGGGAGCAAAGGCACCGCCCTGGTCGCGCTCCTGCCAGGTCAAAGGAATACCCGCCAGCGACAGCATTTCGAGCAGGTTGGTGGCCCCTAGCTCATAGCTGAGGCTAAACCCCAGAATGTCAAAGTCCCGCAGCGATCGCTGCGACTCCACGGCAAACAGCGGCGTCTGGGTGGCTTTGAGCTTGGCCGCTAGGTCGGGGGCGGGCAGGTAGGCGCGATCGCACAGCTGGCGGGGCTGAGCGTTTAAAATACTGTAGAGAATGATGTGGCCAAGATTAGAGGCCCCAACCTCGTAGACCTCAGGATAGGTCAGCACCCAGCGGACGGCTGCTGCCTGCCAGGGCTTGTGCACCGCCCCTAGCTCATTGCCCAGATAGCGCCCCGGCCGGGACACCCCGGCGTTAATCAATGTATTAACGGATACAGACACAACCTAGCTGCCCCAAATGCTCGCAAGTATGACCTCCATACTATAGCGGGCCGTGCAGGGGCTTTGTCGCCGACGGAGTTTAGGCGGCGATGGGCATGGCCTGGGGCAGCTCGTCCACCAGTTCAAAGGCGCGATCGAGCTGGGTGAGCTCAAACACAATTCGAATAGCGGGCGGTACTGAGCACAGGCAGAGGCGCTTTTGCAGCTGGCGAGCGTGCTTGAGCGCCGACACCAGCGAAATCAGCCCGGCACTGTCGAGGGACTCAACCTGGCTCATGTCAACCAGCAGGCCATCGGATAGGTCAGACTGGATTTTTTCAAGCAGAGAAGAGTGGAAATCGTGGGCGTTTGAGGCGTTAAGAGAGCCCTGAGCTTGAAAAATAGCCATTTCCTTAGTCATTGTCTGCATACTGGGTTCACTCCAAATTATGGATAATGTTAAGAACTATTTAAGCCAGTTCGCTACACCACGAAGGTAATCGGAATTCACTCATCTTGGGTATGTCTAGGGGCATAGTTAGCCGTATCTTGATATAGATTCAGACCTAGTATGGGCAGCGCTTCCGTGAATCTACCGAACATATCCCCAACCCCGGAAACATTTTGTGATTTGAATCACGAATTACCGTGGTAGAGTTCACACCTTTTGGGGGGGGAGCATCACCTCCGCCAGCGTCGCCAAATCCGACAATGGGCAGTAACAGAAGCACGTTCAGGTAATGGTTCATGGCCCCCACATTTTCCATTCGTCGGCTGGTAGAGCAAGCCCTTCACAGCGGGTTGCTGACCCCTGACATTGAGCAGGGTATCAACGCTGAACTGTCTCGCCTCGGGTATTTGCCCATTGGTGACTCTGAAGCTTTAGAACTCCTGATGTACGAAATGGACGAAGGACGCATTCGCCTGGTTCCAGGCGGGCTATCCTATGGCGATCCGCTCCAGCCAACGGTCTCCGGCTAGCTAAACCGGCGGTGACCCCGTTGGGCCTTAGGGCACAGCCCGCTGCCCAGCATTCTCGGGTCACCTGAGAGAGAGCCCTGGGTTGACCCCGGTAACTTTACAAAAGCTTTATAAAAGCTGTCCGGATCGGGGCAAAACCCGATCGACAGAACACCCTAGGGCGACCGCTGGCGATCGACCCACAGCCAGCGCACAAACTCGCTGACGGTAAGCTGGTCTAGGTGGCTGTCAGCAGTCGGTAATGAGCTGGGGCCATCGGCTTTGGCCGAAAGGGTGGCCAGCAGAGGAATGACCTCCGTGTCGAGGGCCGGCTGGAGCTGATCGAGGGGCCAAAGCATGTCAGGCACCGCCGGTTGGTCAATCGCCAGGGTGGCGGAGTTGAGCTCTGTTCCCAGGGCAATGATTTGGGTGTCGCTGACCATTGCCAGGGGACGTATCCAACCCACTGGACGGGGGGCCAGTACCTGGATGATTTCTGCATAGAGACGGGTTTGGCGGCATTCTAAAAATACGATTTGGCCCGCAACCAGAGTCGTCATAGTTACTAAAGCAGGAGACAGCGGAGCGCTAGCGATCGCTAGGTCGTTCTCTATGGTAGCTACTGCTGAGATCTTCCCAGCCCTTCCCAGGGGTCATGCTAAAACCAGGGTGAAGTTTTATGATGAGAACGTTGACTTGGGCAGAAGTGTTCTCAGAGCACGGTCTGCCCTGGAGCTTCGCAAAGAGGTATTGCTGTGTCCGTTGAAACCATCGAGCGGCCTACGACATCCACCGTTCGCAAGCCCGCGCCCCGCTATCGGGTGTTGCTTCACAACGACCCCGTAAACTCGATGGAGTATGTGGTGGAGTCGCTGCTGAAGGTGGTACCCAGTCTCACCATGCCCCAGGCGGTCGATATCATGATGCAGGCCCACACCGCTGGGGTAGCTCTAGTGATCACCTGTGCCCTCGAACATGCTGAGTTTTACAGCGAAGGTCTGTGCAGCCTAGGGCTTACCAGCACCATCGAGCCCGATGAGTAATTTCTTTGGGGTTAAGCTCCCCTGGGCCAAGCTAGCCGATTGCCCACCGCTGGTGCGAGTGGTTGTTTTTTTGCTGGTGGTTGTCGTCCTTTGGGCACCCGTTGCTCTACCCCTGTACGCCCTCGCCAGCCGTGGTCTGCTGCCGGGAGGCGATCTGGTGCCTACGGCACTGCTCTACGGCGTGTTTTTGCTGGTGCTGCCCCGCTGGGAGCGGCAGGTGCGAGGCGAAACTCAGCCCTGGGCCCAAATTGGTTTTGCCGGTAGCCGGGCGCTGAGTCGAGGAATGGTGGCGGGCGCTCTCATCGGGGCGGTGAGTCTGGTGCTGCTGGCGGCAGTGCAGGTGGGGCTGGGCTGGGCGGTGCTGGCAGCCGACGGTGCGCGGGGGGTGGAGCTGCTGCAGACGGCTCTAGTCGGAGCCCTGGCGGCTACGGCTGTGGGTTGGTCGGAGGAGGTGCTGTTTCGGGGCTGGCTGCTGCGGGAGCTGGAGCAGGGCTGGTCGCCAGGGGTGGCCCTGGGGGCGACGGGCCTGATTTTCGCCGTAGCCCATTTTATTAAACCTCTAGATGCCATCCTGGCGCTGCTGCCTCAGCTGGTGGGCCTGCTGCTGCTGGGCCTGGTGCTGGGCTGGGCTCGGCGGATCCCGGTAGGACCGGGAAAAACGGGGCTGGGCCATCCGGTGGGGCTCCATGCCGGGCTGGTGTGGGGATATTACCTGCTAGAGGTCGGTAACTTGCTTCAGACGACGGAGGCCGTGCCCGCCTGGGTTACCGGCCTCGACGGCAACCCCCTGGCGGGGCTGCTGGGGCTGACGCTGCTGTCGGGGCTGGGGGTGCTGGTGTTTCGCTGGAGTCGTTCATCCCGCTGAGGCTCTGGCTGCCGCCGCCATCAGCTGAACTTGCACACTGCGGGTCTCCTCGTTCGCCGCCGGGCGGCGCTGGCTGTAGCTGCCGTCGGCGGCCATATCCCAGGCCTGACGGTTGTCCTGTAGGCAGCTCTTGAGCATGGCTGTGAGCTCTTCTTGCAGTGCCGCATCGGTAATTGGCACCATGACCTCGACCCGACGGTCGAGGTTGCGGGGCATCCAGTCGGCGCTGCCCAGCAGCACGACCTCCTGGCCCCCCTGCCGAAAATACAGAATTCGGGAGTGCTCCAAAAACTGCCCCACAATGCTAATCACGCGAATGCGATCGCTTACCTCCGGCACCCCTGGCCTCAGGCAGCAAATGCCCCGCACAATCAAATCGATCTCGACCCCGGCTTGGGACGCCTGGTAGAGAAGCGCAATCAGGCTGGGATCGACGAGAGAATTCATTTTGAGGATGATGCGGCCGTCTTTGCCCTTTTTTTGGCAGGCGATCTCGTGCTCAATTAAGCTTACGAGGCGCTGGCGCAGGGTGAGGGGGGCGACGAGCAGCTGTCGATAGACCTGCTGCCGCGAGTAGCCGGTGAGGTAATTGAATAGATCTGAGATATCGGCCCCAACATCGTCGCGGGCGCTGAGCAAGCCCAAATCGGTATAGAGCCGAGCGGTTTTGGGATTGTAGTTGCCGGTGCCGATGTGGTAGTAGCGGCGAATCTGCGACCCTTCACGCCGCACGATCAGGGTTACTTTGCAGTGGGTTTTGAGGCCCACCAGGCCATAGACTACGTGCACTCCAGACTGCTCTAGCTTGCGGGCCCAGTTGATGTTGTTTTCTTCGTCAAAACGGGCCTTAAGCTCGACTAAAACCGTGACCTGTTTGCCGTTTTCAGCGGCAGAAATCAGAGAATTAACAATCGGGGAATCGCCGGAGGTGCGATACAGCGTCATTTTAATGGCTAGCACCTGGGGGTCGTGGGCCGCCTGGGTAATAAATCGCTGTACCGTGGCCGAAAAGGAGTGGTACGGATGGTGCACCAGCAGTTCCTGGCGGCGCAGCAGTGAGAACAGATCCTCAGCGGTTTCAAGGGCTGTGTCGTCGTCGTCTACCCCGGGTGGGTTAAGGCTGTCGAGGGCGGCGGGGACGGTGGCTGTCCAGCTCGGGGTTTTGAGGTCGGGCAGGGGTAGCGCCATAAAGGTCATTAGATCCCCCAGCCCTAGCAGCCCATCAATGTCGTACACGTCAGTCTCGGCCAGGCCCAGTTCTTCCATGAGCATGGCTCGTACGGGCCCAGGGGTAGCCCGCTGGATCTCCATGCGTACTGCCGAGCCGCCCCGGCGGCGCTTGCGCAGCTCTTGCTCAATGGCCAGCATGAGATCGTCGGCTTCGTCTTCTTCGACCGCCAGATCGGCGTTGCGGGTAATGCGAAAGCTGTAGTGCTCCTGAACCACCATGCCGGGAAACAGAGCGGAGAGGTTGGCGGCAATCACCTGTTCTAGGGGTACCCCACGCCAGCGGCCTGGCCCGTCCTCCCGTTTTTTCCCCTTGGGCTCCGGCAGGGGAATAAACCGGGGCAGTACCCGAGGCACTTTAACTCGGGCAAAGTGGGGCTGCTGGGTGCGGGGATCTTCCACCACCACCGCTAGGTTTAGGCTGAGATTGGAGATGTAGGGAAAGGGGTGTCCTGGATCGACTGCCAGGGGCGTGAGTACCGGAAAGATTTGCTCCTCAAAATAGTCGCGACAGTAGGTCTGCTGGGCCGCTGTCAGATCGTCATAGTCGAGCAGCCAAATGCCCGCCTGAGCCATCTGCTGCCGGAGCTCGGTGGTGAAGGTCTGGTGCTGCTGCTCGACAATCGGGCGCAGGGCCCTGCTGATGGCGTCAAGGTGCTCCTGGGGCGATCGCCCATCGGGCGATCGCCGGGTGACCTGGGCCTCGATCTGCTGCTTGAGGGCGGCCACCCGCACCATGAAATATTCGTCCAAATTAGTGCTGAAGATCGCCAAAAACTTCAGCGCTTCTAGCAGCGGAGTGCGATCGTCTAAGGCCTCGTGGAGCACCCGCCGGTTAAATTCTATCCAGCTCAGCTCGCGGCTGATGTAGTACTGCGGGTCGCTAAAATCGAGGGCGGCTTTAGCACTGCGACGCTCTACGGTGGCCATAGCGTTGAGACTCCCTGCAAACAACTCCTGGTTAGCCCACCCACTGTGCTGCTGTTTGGCTCACCCTGCCCGCATCCGGTTCTTGCATCTAGATCTCGCATCTAGATTAGAGCCACGGGCGCGAGCGACGGGGCAGACGTCAGCGACGGCGATCTGCTATAGATGCCTTTGCGCCTGGGTTACAGCCGCTGGGGCAAATTTGTTAAGGCTAAGTTAATCATACTAACGCGACAAAAAGCCGGGGGAAATCATTCCCCCGGCCTAACGTGGTTCAGGTGTTGCTGGTGGGTCGGCTACTGGCGCTGTCTGAAAGCGGCCAACCAGTCTCGCAGCTGGTCGGCGGCCACGTCGCGCCCCCCCAGGCCGAAGGCGATCGCAATCGCCACCGCGATCGACCCCAGCAGTAGGCCAAAGGCCAGGTTGACAATGTCGGGGGCCACGCCCATCTGCTGGAGGGCCATGGCTCCCACAAATATCAAAATGGCGATGCGAGCGGCCTGGGCCAGCACCTTAGCCTGCCCTGTGCCCATGGCATTGACCAGGCGAAAGGCCAGATTGGCCAGGTAGAGGCCCACCGCAAATACCACTACGCCGCTGAGTACCCGCGCCCCAATCCGCAGGATCGCCCGCACAATATCCGTCAGACCGGCGAAATTCAAAATTTCGGTGGCGGTGACGGCCCCAAACAGCACGATCGCCACCAGGGTGATAATGCCGACAATCTCCGAAGGGGTGCGGCTGGGAGTCTGCACTGTGGCCATGGGGCGACCTTCGGCATCGAGCCCGGGCTGCACCGTGGCCCCTGTGCCCAGGTTTAACTCCGGCAGCCCCAAAATGCCCATGATGCTGTCAAACCCAGCCCCTCGCAGCACACTGGTGACCAGGTCGCCCACAAAGCGCCCCACCACATAGGCGGCGGCTACGACTATCCCAGCCATAATAATCTGGGGAATTGCCGTCAGCACCCGCTCCAGCATGACAATGGCCGGGGCCGAAATGGCGTCAATATTCAGCTCGTTGAGAGCGGCCACCACGGCGGGAATCAGCACCAGCACGTAGGCCAGGGTGCCCGCCAAGCTGGCGAGGGAAACCCCTCCGGTCGAACTGGTCTGTAGGCCCAGCCGACGGCCCAGTTGATCAACCCCGGTGGCCAGCAGCAGATTGGTTACGACCCCGCGCACAATGCGGGCAATCACCCAGCCAATGGCCAGCACAATGCCCGCCGTCACAATGCGAGGAATGGCCTGGAGAAAGGAATTGATCAACCCCTCCACCGGGGCCAGCAGCCCGGGCAGCTGCAGAGCGCTTAAAATCAGCGGAATAAACAGCAGCAGAATAAACCAGTACAGCACATTGCCGATGGTTTCATTCAGCACGATCGGAGAGCGGCCCTCTTCCAGACCCGCCTGCTGGGCCAGGCGATCGTCTAGGTTAAAGCGACCCAGGCCGTTGATCACCAGCGATCGCACCAGAGTTGCGGCCAGCCAGGCCAGGCCCAGCAGCAGCAGCGCACCACCGATGCGCGGCAGGTAGAGAAAGATCTGATCCAGAAAGTTGTTGAGCGGAGTTGAGACCCCCGCTAGATTGAGGGCATTGAGCGACGCCACAATGGCGAACAGAAAAATTACCCAGTACACCAGGGTAGAAATCCATTTCTCAATGGCGATGGGCTGATCCGCCGGTCGCCCCAGGGCCCAGTTGGCGATGCGGTCATCTAGACTGGTGCGCCGCAGCAGATTGCGAACCGCCAGGGCTACCACCGTGGCCACAATCCAGCCCAGCAGCAGCAGGGCGATCGCCCAAATTAAGCTCGGCAAAAATCGCCCCAGCTGCCCGGAAGCCTCTTGCACAAAGCGACTGGGAGACTCCACCGGGTTGGGCAGCGGCGCAGGTTGAGCCCCAGGCTGGGTCACCTGAAGCAGCGTTAAGGAGAAAAAATCTATCATGATCCTTGCAGTTGGGAGCATTCTGAAAGAGCATCGTGCAGGAAGCCGTGGCGCGATCTCGACGGTTGGCGATGAACCACCGATAAATAAACTGCTGTCTAGATCCTGTCATCCCATGAACTAGCGCTTCAGCTTAGAAACGAGACCACCCCAGGGCAGGTACGATAGAAACCTCCCAAAAATACAAGTTTTTGAGGTTTTTGGTACCTTCACCCGGGCTGATTGTCTCAGGAGACCGCCAAGATGTCTACCCGTCAAGTCTTTGAACACAGCATTTCTATCCGGGCCAGTGCCAGCCAGGTAGAGCAGTGTTTGACTCGCCAAGACCTCATGCACCGCTGGCTCAACCCGGCCCTGCGCTGCGAACCCATCGGCGACTGGAGCACCGAGCTGGGGGCCAAGAGCCGGTTTGTCATTCAGGTGCCCCTGTGGCAGCCGACCCTGATAAGTACGGTGGTTGAGCGGGGGCCGGGGCTAATTGTGTGGGCTTTTCAGGGGTTTTTTAGCGGCTGCGATCGCTGGGAATGTCAGCCCCATGCAACCGGCACCCAGCTGCTGAATCGCTTTGAGTTTGAGATTCCTAATCCCTTGGTGCAGGTCGGTTTCAACTGGTTTGCCGCCGACTGGACACAGCGGGATATGGCCGCCCAGCTGCGCCGTCTCAAGCAGGTAGCTGAAACCTTCACAAACCGATGCTGACCTTCAGCCCATACAAAAGCCGCAGAGATTGCAATCTCTGCGGCCAGAAAAGCGTAGCCGGTTTTGCCAGAGCCTAGCTAGAGGTCGTCTGAGCCGCTAGCATTTGCTTCAGTTTTTCTAGCTCGCCAGCCCAGCGCGGATCGGGCTGAACGGAGGTGCTGGTAGTGGCTGTCGCCGGCTGGGACGACTTTCGACCGCCGCCTTTAGCCGACCGCTTGCCGTTGGGCTCGCCGCTGCCAACTCGGGCGTCTCCTTCCCCCTCTGGCTTGGTGCGGGGCAGTGCCTTCTCAATTTTGATAGGCAGATCCGCCAGCTCCTGACCATTGAGCTTCTCTACAATTTCGTCGGCCTTTTCATCGGTCTTCACCGTGACAAAACCAAAGCCTCGACATTTGCCGGTTTTTTTGTCGGCAATTAGCTTGACAGAGACCAGATCAGCGGTAAAGTCAGCGAAAACATTTTCAAACTCCTGCCGCTCTAAATCTTTGGAAAGGTTACCAACGTAAAGGCGAATTGACATTTGAGATACCTCTGGTGTTCTAAAAACAAAGGGCAAAAAGTGAAATCGATAACCTTACCGAAGAAAATTTGAATGGCAGGGCAATCACCACCTACAGCAGCCCTATTTACGCTGTTGACTCCCATCAGAATCGCAGATTTTGCCCTGAAAAACCTAAGAAAGTTGGATTGAAACGTTAAATCTAATCCTTCAGCAGCTTAACAAAACTTACTTGGTAAGATCGCCCCCAGGCCTTAGAGACCACCGGGGATCACCTCAAAACCCCAATCACAGGTGGATGAAGTAGGCGGTTGCCCTGGAAAGCAGCAACTCACCCAGTCTTCCTACTATCTCAGAAGCCACTCGGCTTTATCATCTCCCTAAGGAAAGACCTAACATCCTGTAGGCCGCTAGCTAAGCACTTTTGAGTGACGAAACGTTGATGCTCCATCATTGTGTTTGTCAATTATCAAGGTAACACGTTAGATGCCCCACAACGGGTGCAGCCGTGAACCAAAATAAGATCCCAAATAAAAACCAGCCAACAAGGGCTGGTTCATTTGCTGTGTTGAGAGTAGGAGAACCCATTACCTAACCATTCACCGGGGGCAACCAAGGGCGGTTGCCTGGGAACCCAGGCATGTGTTTCTGTAAACTAATGTAACATTCTTGTGCGACTGTGGCAACACAACTTTTCGGGTCATCCCCCTCTGAAAATGGTGACAATGCCTATCAGGCTGCTCCCCAGGCTGAGCAGGGTGACCCAGGCCGGGCCGTAGGCTTGAAAGCGATGGCGGGAGTCGAGCTGAATCTGGTGGATGTCGATCCACAGCATGCCGCCACCGTAGCGCCCCCAGCCAGTGAGGGTAACCATCCGTCCTAGCCAATCTGAAGGGTGACGACGCTGAAACAGCCCCTGAAGGCTGCCCAGGGGAACGGGGTTAACCAGCTTTACCAGCCCCGATGCGTCGTCGAGGTAGAGTTCTTGGCAGCCCCCGTTGGCCAGGCCGGGCAGGCCATGGAGCTGACCCCGCAGCGTTACGGGCTTCCCCCGGACTGGTAAATCTGAGGTGTTGTGCAGGAGTCCCACAACCGTGTCTGAGGCTGCGGGGTCGGGTGATCCGGGGGATGGTAGGTTACCTAGATCGGGAAATAGGGTATTGATCCGCAGCAGTAGACCGAGGCCCAGCCCTAGGCACAGTCCTCCTACGAGCACGCTGGGGTCTTGGTAGAGCCAGCTCAGGCGCTGCCAGCCCAGCCGATTGACAATGCCGCCCACAAACCATAGGGCCATGGCAATGCCGCCCCCCAGCAGCAGTCCGGCCAGAGGTCCCTTTTGCAGCAGCAGCAGAGATATCGAAAAATTGGTGGCATGCTGATTGTTCAAGGGCAGAGTCACCGGTAGGGTCTGCTGCCGGAGAGTGGCCTGGTGGTTTAGAGCTAGCAGGCGCTCTCCAAGGGCGGGGTGGGAGGCGCTGACTCGCAGCCACTGGCGGTAGGGGTTGAGGCCGTCTACGGATACTAGGGTAGCGATGGTGAGAGCACGATCCGTGCTGCAATCTTGGAGGGAATCGTTCGCTGGGGCAGTTCTCTGGCGATCGCCCCCCCCGCGCTCCAGCAAACTGCCTGGGGTAATGGCCTGGCGACCGCTGACGGGCATTAAAACCTCCAGGCTGGTATACAAGGGATAGAGGGTACCCCGCCGCTGCAGATCACGGGCGATCGCCTGGGTCAATTGCAGTAATCCCTCGGCCAGGTGGTCGGGATGCTGGGTGAGGGCAACGGCGCGGCGATCGCCCCAGCTACAGCACAGCCGCGACAGCCACAGCACCAGCTGCCTCAGCAGCCAAAACAGGCCATACAGAACGCTAGACAGGACACCTAAAAAAAAGCGTCCCAGGGGCTGGGTTATTGTGTCTCCCAGCCGTGCCAGGCGGCGGTAGCCCGTGTGCAGCAGCAGCAGGGGGAATCCCGTCGATGACAGCACCGAGACGCTGCCATTTACCATGCGGGCCAGCTCATAACCGTACAGTGCCCCTAGGACTGCATCGGAGCTCTGGTCTAACAGGCCCTGGCTGACCACGATGCGAGTATTGCGCGCCAGCCAACCGTAGCTAAAACAGAGGCAGGCCGGATCTGAAATCACCCGCAGCTCCGGTAGCTGCCAACCCTGCTGACGGCAGATCTGGCGCAACAGGCGCAGGGCCGCGGGGCTGTGCCCCTGAAGCTGGCGCGTGGACAGGGGCTTCTGGCCATACCAGGCCGTCAGGGCAAAATCCATCATCCACGGGCTGGCCAGGGCTAGCAGCACCAGCCCGCCGACTATCCAAACGGTGTAGTTCTGGGCGGCTCCCGGGAGACCGAGCTGTACCGGCCATCGAATCGATCGCAGCAGTCCATCCCCTGCTCTAACGACACCATGGATGCCCCAGTTGCTGAGCCAGAGAAGGGCGATCGCCGTCAGTCCCTGGGCCAGCCACAGACCCAGCGGTTGCCGCGGCAGCGGGGATTGCCCCCCAGCGCTGGGAGCCGGTACTGGGCGCTCACCTCTCCCAGGGCGAGGGCTGGGGGCTGGGGGCGGCTGACTGTCTGAGGGGGGAGGGGCGATCGCATCGGTTTGCCCCGTCCCAAGCTGCTGGTTGAGCTGCTGAAAGTGAAAGAGGGATTGATGCGCTGCCGCCGCCGGCTCTTGGGCAACCGGGGGAGCCAAATCATCTATGTCGGCTGGGGTTGTCAACGGCGGGGCCGGGGCTGGGGGCGGTGGCGGAGATGACCGCGGGGGCAGGGGGCCAGAGCTTGCCAACGGAACGAAGCCGCTTAAATCTACCCTAGACGGAGGCGGGGGCAACGGCTGCGCCGCAGCCGTTTTGGTCTCCGCCAGGGGAGCGTTTATCGCCTCTTCGGGCGGCCCTTTAGAGAGCTGGCCCAGCACCTGGTGGGCCCACCGATGGGCCTGGGGAGAAGCGCTGTTCAGCAAAGCCTGACAACTGCTGCGGGCCTGCTCAACTTGATCTAGCCGTTGATACACCCGCACCTGACCCATCAGGGCCTTTAGCCGGTAGGGCGAATCGGGGGGCAGCTGCGTCAAACGCTTAAACAGCCCTAGGGCCTGGGCGTATTGTTTCTCTTTATAAGCCGCCACCGCTCGTTGGTAAACCCTTTCTGCCGATGGAGTCGGGGGCTGCCCAGATTTTTGAGCTGGGGTTTTGGGGTCTGTAGGCTGAGCCATACGCCAGGACAAGGGTAGAAATGTTCAAGCATAACCAACTATTCCCATTCTGCTGCTCGCCGAGCGCCCGGGGTGAAAAACAGCAACCCAAGACAATTGAGGAGATACACTCTGGCAGACAGCTACAGCTGCACTCTAGACTAAAAATCACTGCCGACGGTGCCCCTGCCCATGATTGCTCTCAGTCTGTTTACTGCCAGTTTTCTGGCCTGGTTTCTCAGCATGCTGGCCGGGGGCGGCAGCCCGTTCATCTTAATACCTGTGATTTCTCTGCTGCTGGGGGCTCCGGCCGTCGCCCCGGTCGTGACCACGGGGCTGTTAATTGGCAATACCCAGCGGGGAATTTTCTTTTGGCAGCATGTAGACTGGCGGGTCACCGCCTGGTACGTACCGGGGGCAATCGGGGGCGCGCTGATCGGCTGCTATGGGCTCACCTACATCCGTGTGGAGGGCTTGCAGCTGCTGCTTGGGGTCGGATTACTCATCATGGTGGCCAACTACCTGCTGGCTCCCCAAGGGGCTCAGTTTGGGGTCAAAGCCTGGTACTTTTTGCCGCTGTCCTTTGTCAATGCCATTGGGTCTGGGCTAATCGGCAGTACCGGCCCAGTTATGAATCCGCTCTATCTCAACTACGGGCTGGAGAAAGAAGCCATGGTGGCCACCAAAGCCTTTAACAAGGCGGTGCTGCACCTGATCAAGCTGACGGCCTACGCCGTCTTTGGGAATCTTAGCCCTAGCTACCTGGCCTACGGGCTGGTGATCGGGCTGGGTGCCATACCCGCAAACTGGCTGGGCAAGTGGGTGCTGGCCAAAATGTCGGCTCAACAGTTTAGGCAGCTGGTTTTTGCTTTTGTTGCCGTCAGCGGTGTCACTATGATCTGGCAGCAGCGCCACTTTTTGACCCTTTGGTTGATGTAGTCTGGCTAGGCCTCTTGGCCTACAGAGTCATCCTGAGGGGGCTTTGACCGTCCTGCTTCTACCTGGTCATCTAGACCGAGCAAGGTTTCAACCAGCCCATAGAGCGCGATTTCGTCGGCTCCAGAGAGCTGGCGGTCTTTTAGGTCGGTGAGGCCCTGGGCCAGTTCAGAGGCTCTGCTCTTGTAGTCGCGGTGGGCGGTGAGCATATCTTCAAAAATAGATTGCTCAATTTCGACTCGGGTTTGGCCATCATTTAAGGGCGTTTGGTAGGCGACATCCTCAACGTCGTATTTGACCAGCACCACAAGGGCATCGCTGGCGGCTTGAATGGCCTCCTGGAGGCGGCGGGTGTCGAGTTCAAGCCGATCAAAGCTCACCTGTCCCGTAATTTTTAGCTCCACTATGGGAGAAATATGGTTCTGGTGCTTGGTGACGGCGGCGATCGCCCTTTCCATAGCCAACTCAGTCAGCTCATCTAGGCTTTCCTGGCCCTTGGCCACCACCTCGACCCGCTCAATGGGACGCTGAAAATAGTCGCTTTTCAGCTGAGCGTCGATGCCCTCCGCAGAGAGCTTCACCAGGTAAGCCCCTCGCTGAAATCGGCTCTCGTCCACATTGTTGGCCTCCAGGGAGCCTGGGTTAAATACCCAACCCTCCGCGGTGTAGTTTTTGTGAATGTGACCCAAGGCTAGGTAGTCTACCCCGGCTTCCTTTAGGGGCAGTAGTTCACTGTAGCGCAGCGCCCCGGCATAGCGAGAAATTTGCCCCTCCAGACCGTGGTGGAACAGCAGAACAGTGTGGTCAGGGGCGGTGGGAAGGTCTTGAATTGCCGCAGCTAGCAGCTCAATGGCGCGGGGGGCAGTAGCGCCGTACCAGCTAGAGCCAATCACCCGGACGCCGCAGGGCAGATCGATATAGCCGCCGGAGCGAGTGCTGTCATCCCAGGGGGTGAGCCGATCTTTGGCGTTGGCCCCATCGTTAGGCTCTAGCAGCTTGAGCAGCTCCCACTCTGAGAGGTACTTGAGCCAGCTGGTGCGGGTGCCGTAGGGGCGGTTGTCGTGGTTGCCCTCAATGGCCACCACCGGAATATTGGCATCCTTCAGGGCCTGAAGACATACCTGGGCCTGGTTGAGGGTGGCCGGCTTGATGTTGCGGTGCTCGAACAGATCGCCCGCGATCGCCACAAAGTCTACCCCTTCTGCAATGGCGTAGCGCTCCAGCACCGTCTGTAGGGCTCTAAAAAAGTCCTTGGTGCGCTCTGGGGTGTCGTAGCGATCAAACCCCAGATGAATGTCGGCAATGTGAAGAAACTTAGCCATCAGGCGATCCGCAGCGCTACTTCCTCAAGCCTAATCTCAATTTTGAAGTTTGCCACTGCAAGGCTGACCTGGCCCGGTTCTGACCGGCAATTTACTGTCTAGAAGGTATTGCCGGTCAAACGATTCTGCTGTGCTTACACCGCCGATGATTCGGCGGCCAATTCCTCTAGACGCTCCTGCTGATCGCGGCTCACGCAGGACTGAATCAGATCTTCAATATCTCCCTCCAGCACGGGGGTGAGGGTAAAGTTCTGGTTGAGCCGGTGGTCGGTAACTCGATTGTCTTTGTAGTTGTAGGTGCGAATTTTTTCAGACCGCGCCCCGCTACCCACCTGGGACTTGCGCATTGAAGACACCGCCTCCTGCTGCTCTCGAAGCTTCATATCGAACAGCTTCGCCCGCAGAATTTGCATGGCCCGCTCCCGGTTCTTGAGCTGCGATCGCTCCTCCGTACAAAATACTCGAATACCCGTAGGCTTGTGGAACAGGTCAACCGCCGTTTCCACCTTGTTGACGTTCTGCCCTCCGGCTCCGCCCGATCGCGCCGTAGTGAGCTCAATATCTTTAGGGTCGATCTGAATTTCGACCTCGTCCACTTCGGGCATAATGGCCACGGTGGCGGTGGAGGTGTGCACTCGGCCCCCAGCCTCGGTAACCGGCACCCGCTGCACGCGGTGAACCCCTGCCTCAAACTTGAGCTGGCTGTAGACGCGATCGCCCGCGATTTCCAAAATCGCTTCCTTAAAGCCACCCATATCCGCCGCCGACTCACTCAGCAGCTTCACTTTCCAGCCCTGGGTTTCGGCGTAGCGCGAGTATAGCCGCACTAAATCTCCAGCCCAGATACTCGCCTCATCGCCGCCGGTACCGGCGCGAATCTCCAGCATGATGTTTTTATCGTCGTTGGGGTCGCGGGGCAGCAGCAGCACCTTTAGCCGGGCTTCTAGCACCGCCAGCCGATCCTCTAGAGCAGCCACCTCTAAACCAGCCATCTCCTTCATTTCGGGATCGCTGCTAGCTTCTTTGTAGATTTCCCGCGCTCCAGCCAGCTCTTCGCCAGCAGTCTTCCACTCGGCATAGGTGGCAACGGTTTCCTCAAGCGAAGACCGTGACTTGGCAATGCGCTGAAACTCATCGGGATCTTTGGCGACATCGGGGTCAGCCATCCGCCGCGTTAGCTCCTGGAACGTCTGTTCCACAGAGTTGAGCTTTTCAATTAAGTACGCCTCAGCCATGGTCTCCTCGTGTCCGCTGCCTAGCCAGAATGGTTTGCCCGTGTGCGATCGCAGCCTGGCTAGGCGTTGTCAGCGTCCGTCTTACCGGCATCCGGCGCTGGAGCTGCAGTATCGGCCATGCCGTACTTGCGCAGGAAGCGTTCTACGCGACCCTCAGTGTCAATAATTTTCTGCGTACCCGTGTAGAAGGGATGGTTGCCCGACCAGACATCCACGCTGAGCTGAGGCTTGGTAGAGCCCACCGTCATAATTTCTTTACCGTCGCAGAAAACCTTGGCTTCCGGGTACCAAGTGGGATGAATATCAGGCTTTGCCATGGCAGTAACTTCAAACAACAACATCGACAAGAGGGGAAAGGGTAATTTAGGCAGTATGGCGGAAAAATCCAAACCAGATCTCTACCAGACAAAGCCCAAACCTACCCGAATAAGTCTAACGCTTAGAGAACTGAGGCGCTTTGCGGGCCTTCTTCAGACCGTACTTGCGACGTTCCTTAGCCCGGGGATCGCGAGTGAGATAGCCCTCAACTTTCAAGGGCTTGCGGTTTTCGGGATCAAGTTCACACAGCGCCCGGGCAACGCCCAGACGAATAGCATCGGCCTGCCCCGTCAGACCGCCACCCTTGACATTCACCAGGATGTCATAGGAATTCTCCAAGCCCAGCACCTCTAGAGGCGCTTTAGTCGCATTCAGATAGGCCGGATTGAACTGTAGGTAGTCATCACCAGGCCGCTTGTTGATGACCAGCTGGCCGTTACCGGGCACCAGACGCACCCGCGCAATGGACGTCTTACGGCGACCGGTGCCCCAGTAAACAGCCCGTTCAGATTGATCGGTAGCCTGCATTATTCTGCTTCTCCAGGAATAGTATTGACAACGTGAACTTCAGGACTCTGAGCCTGGTGGGGGTGCTCTGGCCCGGCGTAAACCTTGAGCTTGGTGAACTGCTTACGACCCAAAGAGGTTTTCGGCAGCATGCCTTTGACCGCCTGCTCAATAATCCGCTCGGGAATCCGGGCCTGAAGCTTTTCAAAGGTTTCCACTTTCATGCCGCCGGGGCGACCCGAGTGCCGCCGGTAGAGCTTGGTGCTGGCCTTGCGACCGGTCACTACCACTTTCTCAGCGTTGATTACGATCACAAAGTCGCCCGTGTCCATGTGGGGGGTGAAGGTGGGCTTATTTTTGCCCCGCAGAATAGTGGCAATTTCGGTGGATAGCCGTCCCAGGCGCTGACCCGCAGCGTCGATCACATGCCACTGCCTCTCAACAGAATCGGTGGGGGGAACGTAGGTTTTAGTCGTCATAGCGCTTGAGCTGCCTTTCTTAAATGAACCACAGGAATAAACAAATGAGCTAAACAAAACTGAGCTGACCTTAGGCCACAGCCGATCCCCAGAAGAAGTGGGGCTGGCTATCAAACCAGACCTCTCGATCAAAGGGCGGATCGTCGTAGCCGACCCGAAGCAGGCACAGACCTTGGGCCGGGGCTGCATACTTGACGCGATCGCGCTGGCGCTGCTGCCACAGCTGGCCAAACTCCTCGGGAGTGAGCTCACCACTGCCTACTTTGACCACCAAACCCATGATCAGCCGCACCATGCCGTACAGAAAACCCCGTGCTTGAAGCTCAACCGTGAGGAAGGTATCTTGACGGCGGCAGGTAGCGACCTGCAGGTCTACCCAGGAGTGGCTTTTGCCCGACCGAGCCCGATGGAAAGCCGCCATATCGTGGTGGCCAACCATAGCGTCGAGGGCCGTCTGAATTTTCCCCTGGTCTAAGTAGTTGCGGTAGTAGTGCCACACAAAGGGACGCACAAACAAGTTGGGTCGCTGCCCCGTATAGAGGGTGTAGCGGTAGCGCCGCCAGCAGGCTGAGAATTGAGCGTGCCAAGTGCTAGCTACCGCTGCCGAAGATCGAATTAGAATATCCTCCGGCAGCCGAGCATTCAATACGTCGGCCCAGCGGTGCGCCGGGATGAAGCCAGGCGCATCAAAGTGAGCCACCTGAGCTGCTGCGTGAACGCCAGTATCGGTGCGCCCGGCACCGCTAAGACGGACGCCGTAGCCTAGCACCGATCGCACAGCCGCCTCGATCTCACCCTGCACCGTGCGCGCGTTGGGCTGCCACTGCCAGCCGTGAAGGCGAGTGCCCACGTACTGCACCGCTAGAGCTACCCGCTGAGTTGATTGGGCAAACTCGGCGGGCTGCTTATCTAGGCTGCGCTGTATGGGGGACAGCTTCTCCATAAATCCGGACAAAGGGCTACGAATAAGACAGGGGAAATTTGTCTGGGACAGAGCTTAGGTCAACTCAATGATGGCCATCTCGGAATTGTCACCCCGGCGGCGAACCGTTTTAACGATGCGGGTGTAGCCACCGTTGCGGCTACCGTAGCGCTCACTCGCCTGGCTGAACAGGGCATGGACGAGCTGTTTGTCGTAGATGTATCCCATAGCCTGACGACGGGCCGGTAGAGAGCCATCTTTGGCGAGGGTAATCATCCGCTCGGCTTCTTCCCGCACGGCCTTAGCGCGAACCTTAGTGGTGGTGATTCGGCCGTGGCGAATCAGCTCTGTAGTCAGGGAACGCAGCAGGGCCTTGCGCTGGTCTGCGGGCTTCCCGAGTAGATGAACGCGACACTGGTGGCGCATAGTACTGAACTCAGATGAACAACAAAATGAAAGAACGAATAAATCAAAAAGTTAGGCATTAACGCCTTCAACTACTTGGGAAACCAGCCTGACGCTAAGCCGTCTTAGACGCTTTTTCTAAAGGTAGGGTGATGCCCAAGCGCTCCTGAAGAGCCTCAATCACCTCTTCGGCAGATTTTTGACCAAAGTTTTTAATCTCTAACAGATCTTCTTGGCTAAAGTCCAACAGATCTGCCACAGAGTTGATTTGAGCCCGCTTCAGACAGTTGTAAGCCCGTACCGAAAGCCGTAACTCCTCAATGGGAATTTGGTTGTTCGGATCTTCTTCCTTGACTTCTTCGTCAAACTTGGGCTCTAAGGTGACATCCTTCAGCGGCACGAACAGGCTCACCAAAATGTCGGCGGCTTGGCTCATGGCCTGCTGAGGAGTGATACTGCCGTTAGTCCAAATGTCCATGGTGAGCTGGTCGCGCTGCATAGACCCAGATACTACGACCTCTTCAACGGTGTAGTTGACCTTTTTGACGGGCATGAAGACCGAGTCAATTTGAATAAAATCGAGCGCTGTAGCGTCGTCTTTGCTGCGAACAACTGCCCGGTACCCCTGACCTCGCTCAACCCTAAATTCCATCTCCAGGGTATGACCCTCGGCTACCGTAGCTACGTACTGCTCAGGATTGACAACCTCCACTTCCGAAGGCAGTTCGAAGTGGCCAGCAGTCACTCGAGCTGGCCCCTGCACCAAAAGACGACCGATCTGAGGCTGGCTAGTATAGCTACGCAGCACGATTTCTTTCATGTTGAGGAGGATGTCGAGAACATCTTCCCGCACCCCAACAATCGTTGAGAATTCGTGGGTCGCCCCAGCAATTCTCACCGCCGTAATCGCAATGCCCTCTAGGTTAGATAGGAGCACCCGCCGTAGAGCGTTGCCTACGGTGGTGCCCTGGCTGCGTTCTAAAGGCTCGATGACGAACCGACCATACTGGCTTTGGTCGTTTTCAACGACAGACTCTACGCAATCGACATGAAACTGTGCCAAAATCCTGTCTCCCTTAAACCTCGCGATACCCTGCCTGCCAACTGAGTCGACGACACTATAATAGATGCCTAAACCCGACGGCGCTTGGGTGGCCGACACCCGTTGTGGGGAATAGGAGTCACATCTCTAATCAGGGTGATTTCTAAACCGGCTCCCTGGAGAGCCCGAATAGCAGTTTCGCGACCTGCACCAGGGCCACTGACCATAACTTCTATCTGACGCATACCCTGATCCATCGCTCTCCGGGCGGCACTGTCGGCAGCGGTTTGGGCGGCAAAGGGTGTTCCTTTCTTAGCTCCCTTGAATCCACTGGATCCTGCCGAGGCCCAGGAAATCGCTTCCCCCGACTGATCAGTGATGGTCACAATGGTGTTGTTAAAGGTGGAGCGGATATGGGCTACACCACTGGGTACGTTCTTTTTACTCTTACGAGGTCCAGTCTTGCGGGTCGGTTTGGCCATGGCTTGTCACTAAATTCAATTCAAGGAAACTCGAGTTAATCCAGTCGTCGATGGGCGGCTAACGCTAGAAAACACCGGTAAACAGTCAGAAAAACTCGCTACAAAGTCTAGCGAGCTTTCTGCTTTAAATCCTCTAGGGCGCTAGCCGGAGACTCAAGAAGCGAAGCAGCTCTACTTCCGAGGTGCCTTCTTCTTCCCGGCAACCGTGCGGCGAGTGCCGCCTCGGCGGGTGCGAGAGTTTGTCCGGGTGCGCTGGCCCCGGACGGGGAGGCCAGCCCGATGGCGGCGTCCGCGATACGAACCAATATCCATTAAGCGCTTGATGTTCATGCTCTCAAGCCGCCGCAGATCACCCTCTACCTGGTAATCGCTTTCAACGGAATCACGCAGCTTTGCTACATCGGAATCGGTCAAGTCTTTGACCCGCACGTCAGGATCAACCCCAGTTTTAGCTAGGATTTCCTTGGAGCGGGTTAGGCCAATGCCGTAGATGTAGGTCAAGCCAATCTCAACTCGTTTGTCGCGTGGCAAATCCACGCCTGCTATCCGTGCCACTTTACCTATCTCCCCAGTGTGTGGTTTTAACCATGCAGCCCAATTGCGGCTACTCAGTCTGCTCAGTTGGGCCGCTGCCCAAACCATCAAAAGCCTTATACAAAAACTAGAACAGAGAGCTTAAATCAATTTGTTCTCAGTCGATATACTCAGCACCATTTGGCCTACTAAAACGGCATTCACAAGGCTGTGAACGCCTCACCAGCTCAGTCTTACCCCTGACGTTGCTTATGCTTGGGGTTAGAACAAATCACCATGACCCGACCGCGACGGCGAATCACACGACACTTATCACACATCTTGCGCACAGACGCACGGACTTTCATGTCCAACTCGCACTTCACTACAGAATTGCTATGCTAGCAAACTGATGCCAACCCGTCAAATAAAAAGTTTTTAGAGTGAAAGAGGTAATAGGGGCCGATCCCTAAGCCCTGACGCAAAAAGAGGCCGTCCAGCAGACGGCCTCTGGCCTGGGATTGTTTAAGAAGTTCAGGAGAGCAGACCGGCTTGGAACGCTAGGCTCCGCGCTGGAGAGCGGATTCTACCTGCTTGAGTTCTTGCTCGACGCGGGTCTTGAGCTTTTCGGGCAGGGGCCGGTTGGGGTAGCTGCTGTAGTGGCCTGCGATCGCATTCAGAGCAGTTCGCATGGTTGTGAAGGAGCTCAGGTTGGCCACTGAGGTGTCGCGGCGGTAGCGGGAGGCAAAGTCGCTGATCACGGCTTTGGCCTCTGCCTGGGCCTCAGCTTTCGCTGGGTCGTCGTCGGGCAGGTTGATTGAGGTTCTGAGGCTGTCCACCAGCATTAGCGTGTCTTGGCGGTAGTCGCCGCTGAGCAGGCCGCTGGTGCCTGCGCTGCACCCTGTAAGGCCAATGACGGCCACCAATACTAGGGCAAAAAGACGAGCGATTAGAGATTTCATAGGATTCTTCAAAGGAGATCAAGTCGAAGGACGGTTCCCGGTGCCCAGGACTGAGTCCTGCGCTAAAGCTGCACGGGCGTCATTCTGGTGTTTTTATTCTATAGCGCGCCGTGATCATCGTATTCTCGGCCTGGTCCCTGGCTCTCTGCCTCAAGCCGGATAAATGCGCAACCGTCGGTTGGGTTCTTCGCCACAGCTGAGGGATTTAAGCCGGTAGTGCTCGGCTAGTTCGTGCTGCATTTTGCGAATGTGGGCTGAGCGGGGCAGCAGCTCTACCGGTTGACCCTTGGGAATTACAATCTGCTCAACCGCCAGGCGGGCCTCTTCTAGCGCCTCTAGCTCGTCGTCGCCGCCGCTGTGGCTAAACAGCCCGAGGTCGATGGCGGCGGGGTTGTCATCCATATCCAGCAGCCGCTGCAAAGCGCGGGTGATCTGAGGAATGCTGTTGGACTTGACAAGGTGGACGGGAATTTGCCGCCCCTGGGCCATATGCTTGAGTTTGGCCTGGGCTTTGGCGTGCGATCGCAGCGCCAGCACCGCGTCGGCGTTATCGAGATCCTTAGTAATCACCACGGGCATGTGCAGGGTCTGAATTACCCGCTCGATCTGGTGCCGACTGAGGCCGTAGGGGTAGAGGCGCATGGCATCTTCCCCGTTGGGGCCAACAATGTCGTCATTGGCGGTCATTTCCAGCAGGTGGGCAAACATGGGGTCAGTAGCTGGCGCTGGACTGTAGACCTGCCCCAGGGGTCTCACCTTGCTGCCCTTGCCCAGGTCGCGCTGGGCGATCGCTGAGCTGGCCGGTGGGGGTACCATCTGACCAGCGGCTCGCCAGCCCATCCCGGTGCGCGATGGCTTCGACACCTCTCGTCCAGAGCCGGGCAGCTCGTGGGTAATAATTACCTTTTGATTCTCATCTACGGTGCGAATTTGCAGCCCCGGCTGTCGTCCCCGCAGCAGGTGGTCGATGGTGGCGGTGACGTCTTCGTGGACGACCCAGCGCTGCCGCTCTAACATTTCTACGGCGATATCAAAGGTCGGAGGTGCCTTGCGCTCTAGAACGCTCTTCTGGCTACCTCGGCGACGGGCTTCTTCGTCGCCGAGGGTGACCGACTGAATACCGCCAATCAAATCTGAGAGAGTTGGATTTTTGATGAGGTTTTCCAGCTGGTTGCCGTGGGCCGTACCAACCAGCTGCACCCCACGCTCAGCGATGGTGCGGGCGGCGAGCGCCTCTAGCTCAGTACCAATCTCATCGATGACAATGACTTCGGGCATGTGGTTTTCTACCGCTTCGATCATTACCCGATGCTGTTCTTCGGGACGAGCCACCTGCATGCGCCGGGCCCGACCAATAGCAGGGTGGGGAATGTCGCCATCCCCAGCGATTTCGTTGGAGGTGTCGATGATCACCACGCGCTTTTGCAGGTCGTCAGCCAGCACCCGGGCAATTTCTCGCAGGGCAGTGGTCTTCCCGACGCCGGGGCGACCCAGCATAAGAATAGAGCGACCCGTCTCTACCAGATCGCGAATCATACCGATGGTGCCAAAGATGGCGCGGCCAACCCGACAGGTGAGGCCAATCACTTCTCCCGAGCGGTTGCGAATGGCGCTGATGCGGTGCAAAGTTTTTTCAATGCCGGCGCGGTTATCGCCGCCAAAAATGCCCACTCGCTTGATGCAGTGGTCTAGATCGGCGTGGGTAACGGGTTCGTCGGATAGATACTCAACACTGCCGAAAAACCTCGCCTCGGGGAGGCGACCGAGATCTAAAACGACTTCAATGAGGCTTTGGCGCTGGGAATGGTGAAAAAGCTGAGCCCGGATAGACGGGGGCAGAATGCTCAGAATCTGATCGAGGTCATCAATCGGTAAGGTATGGGGTAGGTCTTGGGCAGGGGCAGACTGAGGCAGGGCGGTTGTCCCTTCGGATTCAGTGGGTAAAAAGTCCACGGCGAGGTTATTGGTGGCAAAAGTGTCGTCGGCAGGGGCGTCGCTGCTCGATCCGTCACTCATCGAGCGGTTGTCGCTATAGCTAACCATAACGTGTTGGTAAAAAATGTCTATGGGATTTAAGCGGCCCCACGAGCTGGCGAGCCAGGGCTAAGCCTTGGCCTAGGGCGCTACTGTCGAGCCGCTGCCAAGGGGCAACGGTTGAGTTGGAAAGTCCGCTCCGGGGCGGCAACGGGGCGCTTTGACCGCTGGTGGACTGGTCAGGGGAACCGTTCCCCAGCCAGGGTTGAAGCTCTTGGTCAAGGGCGTCGAGTAGTGGCATCACCTGCGATCGCCCGTAGCTACCGTAGGCAATGCCGGCAATGGTTTTTGGGACTAGGGCGGCATCAGGGTTGGTGACCCCAGCACTCTGGGGAGAAGGCCCCGCATCAGGGGAATCCGCATCGGGTTGAGAAGTGGGCAGTGCTGGATTGACCAAACCGAGATTGAGCAACTTATCTACAGTGTAGCCATTGGTACCGCCAGCGGGTTGCACGTAGCCCGGCGGCCCCGCGTCGAGAATCTTCTGAGCCAGTCGAATGGCGGCGTGGGTCGTACCTTTACCCAGATCACCGCTCATGGGGCGACCGTCGGTTTGCCAGATCAGCGGCACCTCTAGCGGTGCCATAAGGTGATAGAGATCCCATAGATAGGGCACCACCTGGTCGTGGTCTGGGCAGCTAATTGAGACCAGCTTGAGGTAGGGTCGCCAGGGCTGAAGCCTTTGCCAGAGATGGTTAAACTGAGCCTGATGTCCAGTTTGCGTATGAATTTCCACCGCGTCGATATGGGCAAGTTGCTCGGTCGGGAATGCTTCAGGGCTGGCAAGATAGGATTGAGCTTCAATCTGGCTGACTGGACAGACGGCAATGCAGCGACCGCAGCCGTAGCAAAGATCGGTGACGACTCTTCCCTGAATAGGGGCCTGAATAGGGGCCTGAAACTGAATGGCGGCGGTGGGGCAGATGGATTCGCAGGGGCGATCGCACGCCGGTGGACAGTGGGCTGCATCAAAGTGGGCCTTGCGAAAATGGGGATCTTCGCTGTCATTTAGGCTGACCATCAGCCAGGGCTGCCCGGGAATCAGATGGCTGCGATGCTGACTGGGCAGCCCTTCGCCAGCGCCCAAGCATTTAGACAGCTGTACTGCATCTGCCAGCCCACGACGGGCGGCTGCCACGACCGCTCCGTCGGCGGCTACATCAATGCAATCTACCCCCGCCAGCGCGTAGAGCATGACCAGCCTCTGTACCGTTGGCATGTCCTGGTAGCTAGCACCGCAGATCAGCTTCACCCAACGTCCCATCTGTAGCGATCGATGGGGAAACGGCAGAGGACTGTCTAAGTACTGGCTCCTAGGGGTAGATCCAGGGGCAATGTCAATATCCATGGGGTAAACCGCAGGCGAGGCAACCCGGCTTTTCTAGGGCCAGTTTTCTAGGGCTAGTTTTTTGGGGCTAGTTTTTTGGGGCTAGTTTTCTGGGGGCAGGTGTTACAGCCAGTCTAAACTCCAAAGATTGGCCTAGACATTAAATCAGGTTGGCTAGAGGTTCCCAGCTAAAGGCGCGATCGCCGCCCATCTCCACCACTACCTTGACCCGAGGCTCAGTGGTCGGCAGACTCACCAAGTAAGCCAGCTCCTGGCGCGATAGAATGTGCCCCTCAATCAGCCATAGCACCATGCCCTTAGTCTGCGCCGACATGGTGTCCAAACGATACGTGAGTACCGGGGGAATAAAGTAGGTGTAGCCCACCGCCGCACCGCTGCCCACGGTTTTCTTACCCAGGTGAGGCGGGCGCACCCCGTGGATGGCGGTGAGATAGGAGGACACATCCCCTAAGCCTCGCGCCGTGAGGTTCATGGTTTCGTAGCCAGTGGCCTTCAGGCGGCGTTCAAAACGGCCTTCAAATCCTCCCTCCAGAGGCATGCGCACCGCGATCGCACCGCTGCTCTCCAAGTCTTTGATAAAGGATTTTCCCGTTGTCAAAAGCGCCATAATAGTTAATCCCCAGCGGTTGGATATCAGGTGTCATTGTACTGCGTTCAAGCGGAGAGTAAACCTGGGCGTGGGGAGCGCTGCCCTCACAAATTTTTGTTTAAACCTGCACCAGAGCGAGATTAAACTTTAAATCTGAAAAAGGTATAGACATTGGCTGACAGGGAGTGTAGTATAGTAAATCGCCGACGAAAAAGGATACTGAGCGATCCAGCGGGTTGTTCAAGTCCTGGCATTTGGCTGCGCTAATCCATTAGCACCTAGGTGTTTGCGGTTCTGGCTCAAGGGTCAGCCGTGGTTAGGGCGAGTCGTTTTCTTTTGAATCGTGACCGGCCTTGGTCGGCAGCGCTTAGCTCCAGCAAGCTTAATTTAGGCTGGGGTGTTCAAAAGTTGATGTCGTATAGATGCGCAAAGCTCTCAGCTTTTAGAGGGTACTGCGCATTTCGTAGTGTGTTAATTAGGGAGACAGGACTGTGGCAGTCGGTATTCTCGGCAAAAAGCTGGGCATGACCCAAGTATTCGATGAGGCAGGCAATGCTATCCCCGTCACGGTGGTGCAGGCCGGTCCTTGCGTTGTTACCCAGATTAAGACTCCAGATACCGACGGCTATACAGCCATCCAGCTGGGGTTTGACGAAGTGACTGAGAAGGCGCTCAACAAGCCCAAAGTCGGCCACCTGGCCCGCTCGGGCAGCGCTCCTCTGCGTCACTTGAAAGAGTACCGGGTTGATGCCGCTGACGGGTTCGAGCTGGGGCAGGCTGTCACCGCTGAAACCTTTGCCGCAGGTCAGCTGGTGGATGTCACCGGTAAGAGCATGGGTCGTGGTTTTGCGGGATATCAAAAGCGTCACAACTTCCGGCGCGGTCCCATGGCTCACGGTTCTAAAAATCATCGGCTGCCCGGCTCTACGGGCGCAGGCACCACCCCCGGGCGAGTTTACCCCGGCAAGCGGATGGCGGGCCAAATGGGCAATGCCCAAGTGACTATTCGCAAGCTGGAAGTGGTGCGGGTCGATAGCGATCGCAACCTGCTGCTGATCAAGGGCGCTATCCCCGGCAAGCCTGGCGGGTTGCTGAGCATTGCGCCCGCCCAGTGGGTGAAGGCGTAAGTGTTTACAGGGTTGCAGCAAGCGATTTAGGCCTTTGACTTTCGGGCATCCAAAGCTTTTTAAGAGATAGGTTCAGACAATGGTTGAGTGCGTCGTAAAAAACTGGGAGGGCCAAGAGGCGGGGACAGCATCCCTAGACCTCCAGGTTGCCAAAGAAGAGTCTGCCTCTCATATAGTTCACCGCGCCCTAGTGCGGCAGATGAACAACGCTCGCCAGGGCACCGTTTCCACTAAAACTCGCGCCGAGGTGCGGGGTGGCGGTCGTAAGCCCTGGCGACAAAAGGGTACTGGCCGGGCCCGAGCGGGCTCTAATCGCTCTCCCCTATGGCGAGGTGGTGGCGTCATTTTCGGGCCTAAGCCCCGCGACTACAGCGTCAAAATGAACCGCAAAGAGCGGCGGCTAGCTCTGCGCACTGCCCTCCAGGGTCGAGTCGATGATCTGGTCGTGGTTGAGGGGTTTGAAGACAAATTTTCCCGGCCCAAAACCCGTGAGTTGCTCGACGCCATTGCCCGCTGGGGCATTGACCCCAACGCCAAAATTCTCCTGGTGATTGCTGAACGTCAGGAGCTGGTTTACCTCTCTGCCCGTAACCTTGAGAACGTCAAGCTCATCACCGCCGTCAATCTCAACGTCCACGATCTGCTAAATGCCGATCACCTCGTCATTACATCCCCTGCCCTTGAGGCGATCCAGGAGGTTTACAGTGATTAATGCCGCCAACACCCCGTCTCTGGCTGATTTAATTCGTCGGCCCCTGGTCACCGAGAAGGCCACACTGCTCTTAGAGAACAACCAGTACGTCTTTGAAGTCGATCCTCGCGCCAACAAGTTGCAGATTAAAGCGGCGATTGAGGAATTGTTCGACGTCAAGGTGGTGGCAGTCAACACCTACAATCCTCCCAGGAAAAAACGCCGGATGGGTCGCTTTGTTGGGCATCGTCCCCATTACAAGCGCTCAGTGGTCACGCTGGCCGCCGGCAATTCTATTCCCCTCTTCCCCGATCTCTAGAGCTTAGTCCTCAGGATTGAAGTTTTCACCGTTTCGACCTTTAGCCGTGTAGCCAGCAAGTACTCCCATGGGCATCCGTTCCTATCGACCTTATACCCCTGGTACTCGTGAGCGAACTGTTTCTGAGTTTGCCGAGATTACCCGCAGCGAACCTGAGAAGTCTCTAACTCACTCTACCCATCGTCCCAAGGGGCGTAATAACCGAGGAGTAATTACCTGTCGCCATCGGGGTGGTGGCCACAAGCGCCTGTACCGAGTCATCGACTTTCACCGCAACAAGCTGGGCGTGCCCGCCAAGGTCGCTTCCATTGAATATGATCCCAACCGGAATGCGCGCATCTCTCTGCTGCACTACGCCGATGGCGAAAAGCGCTACATCCTCTGTCCGTCCGGGTTAACGGTTGGCTCCACAGTGGTCTCTGGCCCTGATGCTCCCCTGGAGGTGGGCAACGCCCTGCCCCTCTACAAGATTCCCCTGGGGACTACGGTACACAATGTGGAGATGCAGGTTGGTAAAGGCGGGCAAATGGTTCGCTCTGCCGGTACCGGTGCCCAAGTGGTGGCCAAGGAGGGCGACTATGTCACCCTTAAGCTGCCTTCCACCGAAGTTCGTATGGTGCGTCGTGAGTGCTACGCCACAATCGGTCAGGTGGGCAACGCCGATGTTCGCAACGTCAGTTTAGGCAAAGCCGGTCGCAAGCGCTGGCTGGGTCGCCGTCCTGAGGTGCGCGGCAGTGTGATGAACCCGGTCGATCACCCCCATGGTGGGGGTGAGGGTCGAGCTCCCATTGGGCGCTCTGGCCCTGTCACCCCTTGGGGTAAGCCGGCGCTGGGCTACAAGACCCGGAAGAAAAACAAAGACAGCGACAAGTACGTGGTGCGGCGGCGGCGGCGGGTGTCTAAGCGGGGCCGTGGCGGTCGCAATGCCTAGTCCCTCACCTGAGTATGTTGTTAGCTGTTGCTTGATTGTGGCTGTTGTGAACTTTATGGGGGCTGAAGCACTATGTCTCGCTCATTGAAAAAAGGGCCCTTTGTGGCCGATCACCTGCTTTCTAAAATTGAAGCTCTCAACACTAAGGGCGACAAGCAGGTTATTAAGACCTGGTCTCGAGCTTCTACAATTTTGCCTCAGATGATTGGCCATACCATTGCGGTACACAACGGACGTCAGCATGTGCCGGTCTATGTCACTGAGCAGATGGTGGGGCATAAACTGGGCGAATTTGCTCCCACGCGAACCTTTCGCGGCCACGCTAAATCCGATAAAAAAGCTCGTCGTTAGGTATTAGGTAGAGGAACTAGAGAAATGGCTGTAGATACCTCAGAGCAGGTGAAGGCGGTGGCCCGCTACGTGCGCATGTCACCTCGCAAGGTGCGGCGGGTGCTCGATCAAATTCGCGGCAAGAGCTACCGGGATGCGCTAATCATCCTGGAGTTTATGCCCTACAAGGCCTGTGAGCCCATCACTAAAGTGCTGCGCTCCGCCGTAGCTAACGCTGAGCACAACAATGGTCTTGACCCTGCGGGTTTGGTGGTGAGCGAGGCCTTCGCCGATGCTGGCCCTGCCCTAAAGCGGTTTCGGCCTCGGGCTCAGGGTCGGGCCTATCAAATTCGCAAGCCCACCTGCCACATCACCATTGCTGTAGCTCCTGCTGCCGACTAGCTTGTCGTAGGTAGTTTCGTTGTTCAAACACCAGTTGTTAAAGCACCAATTTCCAGAGGGTTAGTTCGTGGGACACAAGATTCATCCAACCGGGTTTCGCCTTGGCGTAGTTCAAGAGCATCGCTCTCGCTGGTTTGCTGAGGGCACTCGTTACCCTGATCTACTTCAGGAGGACTACCGCATTCGCGAGTACGTTCAAAAGACTTTGAACAATGCTGGCATTGCCGACATTCGCATTGAGCGCAAAGCCGACCAGATTGATCTTGAGTTGCGCACGGCTCGCCCTGGGGTTGTAGTTGGCCGGGGTGGGGCAGGAATTGAGTCTTTGCGGGTAGGCGTGCAAAAGCTGCTCAAAGACTCCAATCGTCAAATTCGCGTCAACGTGGTGGAAGTAAGCCGTGTAGATGCCGATGCGGCTTTGGTGGCGGAGTATATCATTCAGCAACTGGAACGGCGGGTGTCTTTTCGCCGAGTGGTGCGCCAGGCTATTCAGCGGGCTCAGCGGGCTGGGGTTGAGGGCATTAAAATTCAGGTGAGCGGTCGCTTAAATGGCGCTGAAATTGCCCGTACTGAGTGGACTCGCGAAGGGCGTGTACCGCTTCACACGCTGCGGGCTGACGTTGACTATGCCTACACCACTGCTCAGACGACCTACGGCATTTTAGGCGTCAAGGTCTGGATCTTCAAAGGCGAAATTATTCCTGGGCAAGAGCAGGTTGCTGAGGCTGCTCCCAATGCTCAACCTCGCCGTCGCCAGCCTCGCCGACGCCAGCAGTTTGAGGATCGCTCTAACGAAGACTAGAGTGCACCCCGCGTTTCTTTGATTGATTTTGACCTGTGACTTCACGAGTGCCGATCCATGCTTAGTCCAAAACGAACTAAATTTCGCAAGCAGCACCGCGGGCGTATGCGCGGCATGGCTCAGCGGGGCAGCGACATCAACTTCGGCGATTTTGCGCTCCAAGCCGTTGAGCCCTGTTGGTTAACCTCTCGCCAGATTGAGGCGGCCCGCCGAGCCATGACCCGCTACGTACGCCGGGGCGGCAAAATCTGGATTCGCGTCTTTCCTGATAAGCCTGTAACCATGCGTCCGGCGGAAACCCGGATGGGTTCTGGTAAGGGTAATCCTGAGTACTGGGTGGCGGTGGTTAAGCCCGGTCGCGTTGTTTTTGAAATTGCTGGAGTGCCTGAAGCGACCGCTCGCGAGGCGATGCGTCTAGCTGCTTTTAAGCTGCCCTTTAAGACTAAGTTCATCGCGCGAGACAGTAAGGAGGCGTAGGTCATGGCACTGTCAAAGATTGAAGAGGCCCGTAGCCTAGGTGACGAAGAGCTGCTGAATGCTATTGCTGAAACCAAGCGTGAGCTGTTTCAACTGCGCTTTCAAAAGGCGACCCGCCAACTCGACAAGCAAGTGCATCAGTTTAAGCATCTCCGTCATCGTCTGTCTCAACTGATGACGGTTCAGCGGGAGCGTCAGCTGATGGCCATAGAAGAAGAGGCCGCGGCCACAACAGAATCGGTATCAGCGTAGGGAGTAGGTGAATCAGATGGCGGTTAAAGAACGAGTGGGGATGGTAGTGAGCAACAAGATGGATAAGACCGTCGTAGTTGCCGTAGAAAGTCGTACCTCTCATCCCAAGTACGGCAAGATCGTGGTGCGGACAAAGCGCTACAAGGCCCATGATGAAGAGAATACGTGCCAGGAGGGAGACCAGGTGCGAATTCTTGAAACCCGTCCTCTGAGCCGAACCAAGCGCTGGGTAGTGGCTGATATTGTCAATCGTGCGGCAGACGCATAGGGGGAAATTGTGATTCAGCAGGAATCGTACTTAAACGTGGCGGACAACAGCGGGGCCCGCAAGCTCATGTGCATTCGCGTATTGGGAGGCAACCGACGCTACGCAGGGGTGGGCGATGTGATTATCGCTGTGGTTAAAGATGCACTGCCCAATATGGCTGTGAAAAAGTCGGATGTGGTTCGTGCCGTGGTTGTCCGTACTAAAAAGGGTCTCCGGCGCAGTAGTGGTATGAGCATTCGCTTTGACGACAATGCGGCTGTGATCATCAACCAAGACGGGAACCCCAAGGGGACTCGCGTGTTTGGGCCAGTAGCCCGTGAGCTGCGCGACAAGAGCTTTACCAAAATTGTGTCGTTGGCACCGGAGGTTCTCTAATGGCAGCAGCATCGAAGCAACCTGTGCGCCACAAGGTGCATGTGCGTAAAGGGGACACGGTTCAGGTGATTGCTGGACGCGATCGCGGCAAAGTCGGTGAAGTGCTCACCGTGATTCCCAAAACCAGTCAAGTGATTGTGCAGGGCGTCAACATTCGCACCAAGCACGTCAAGCCTCAGCAAGAAGGGGAGTCGGGCCAAATTGTTACTCAGGAGGGCCCGATTCATAGCTCCAACGTCATGCTGTACTCCGAAAAAGAAAAGGTCGCTAGCCGAGTGGCTTACACCTTTACCGAAGACGGTCGCAAAGTGCGAATGTTGAAGAAGACCGGCGAGATCATTGACTAAGGCACTGCGGCCTTACGTCTACCCTCTAGTCCTGACCAAGCCCAGGAAAGTGATAGAAACGACCCATGACCGATCAGCTAAAGACCCTCTATAAGGACACAGTCGTACCAAAACTGATGGAGCAGTTTAAGTACGAAAATATCCACCAGGTGCCCAAGGTTGTCAAAGTAACCGTAAACCGGGGTTTGGGGGAAGCGTCTCAAAATGCCAAAGCGCTGGAGTCTTCTCTGAGCGAACTGGCACTCATCACCGGCCAGCGACCGGTGGTTACCCGCGCCAAAAAGGCGATCGCGGGCTTTAAAATTCGCCAGGGCATGCCTGTGGGAATTATGGTAACCCTGCGCTCCGATCGGATGTATGCCTTTCTAAATCGCCTCATCAACCTCACTCTGCCCCGCATTCGCGACTTTCGCGGTATTAGCCCCAAAAGCTTTGATGGACGCGGTAACTACACTCTGGGTCTGCGGGAACAGCTAATTTTCCCTGAAATTGACTACGACACCATCGATCAAATCCGCGGTATGGATATCACTATTGTGACTACCGCCAGTACCGATGAAGAAGGGCGAGCGCTACTCAAGGAATTGGGTATGCCGTTCCGTGACAATTAACACAGGTTTATACGCGTACTAGAACTATGGCTGCTAACGACACAATTGCGGATATGTTGACTCGCATCAGGAATGCGAATCTGGCGCGGCACCAAACCGTGGGCATTCCTTCTACCCGGATGACCCGAAGCATTGCTAAGGTGCTTAAGGAGGAAGGTTTTATCACTGACTATTCCGAGACCACCGTGGAAGAGCGGCCTCAGCTGGTGGTCGCCCTCAAATATAAAGGTAAGACCCGCCAGCCTATCATTCGCAACCTCACCCGCGTTAGTAAGCCTGGCCTGCGTGTGTATTCCAACCGAAAGGAGCTGCCTCGGGTACTGGGTGGGATCGGTATTGCCATAGTTTCCACTTCCAGCGGTATTATGACCGATCGCGATGCGCGGCGTCAGGGCATTGGCGGTGAAGTGCTTTGCTATGTCTGGTAAGACAGGCCGGATGGCTTAACCAGCTTGTGCTGGTAGTTATCTGCATGATCAAAGGCGTTATCGAGTGCTTAAGGATTTAGGAGTTTTGCATCATGTCACGTATTGGCAAGCGGCCAATCCCAGTCCCGGCTAAAGTGTCAGTCACGATTGACGGTCAGGATATTCAGGTCAAAGGCCCCAAGGGCGAGTTGTCTCGCACCCTACCCAGCGGTGTTGTGGTAGTTCAAGAGGGCGACACTGTGTTGGTGAATCGCAAAGATGAGTCTCGTCTAGCTCGCGAGCGCCATGGTCTCTGTCGTACCCTCGTCGCTAATATGGTCGAAGGAGTGTCTAGCGGCTACCAAAAGCGTTTAGAAATTCAGGGCATTGGCTATCGTGCTCAGGTTCAAGGTCGTAACCTCAACCTCAGCCTAGGCTACAGCCATCCTGTGGTGTTTGAGCCCCCTGCCGGGATTGAGTTTGTCGTTGAGAACAACACCAACGTTATCGTCAGCGGCATTGATAAAGAGCTAGTGGGCAACATCGCCGCCAGTATTCGGGCAAGCCGTCCGCCTGAGCCCTATAAGGGTAAGGGTGTGCGCTACGCCGGAGAGCAGGTCAGACGTAAGGCCGGTAAGTCAGGTAAGAAATAAGCCATGAAAGCAAGTCGTAAAGAATTAACCCGTCGCCGTCATACCCGCATTCGCCGTCGCGTATTCGGTACGCCTGAGCGACCTCGGCTAGCCGTGTTTCGCTCTAATCAGCATATCTATGCTCAGATTATTGACGATACTGCTCACCACACCCTGGTTGCGGCTTCGACCGTTGAGCCTGACGTGCTTAAGGATGAGTCGGGTGCCACCCAGGAATCGGCTGCGATTGTGGGTAAATTGGTGGCCGAGCGGGCATTAAAAGCCGGCATTAATCAGGTTGTCTTTGACCGGGGCGGCAAGCTCTATCACGGGCGAGTAGCGGCTCTGGCGGAGGCGGCTCGGGAGGCTGGTTTGAGTCTGTAACTTGGCCTTTTGGGGGCCACGAATTGATAACACCTGATTTTGCTTGATGTAAACAAGGCTGGGAAAGGCATGGCAAACCGTCGCAAAGAAGCGCGTACTAAAGAGAAAAAAACCGATTGGCAGGAGCGCGTCGTCCAAATTCGCCGCGTTACTAAGGTGGTGAAGGGGGGCAAGAAGCTCAGCTTTCGAGCCATTGTGGTGGTCGGCAACGAGAAGGGCCAAGTTGGCGTCGGTGTCGGTAAAGCTGGGGATGTGATCGGGGCTGTTAAGAAGGGCGTGGCCGACGGTAAAAAGCATCTGGTCGATGTGCCCCTCACCCGTTCTTACTCTATTCCCCACCCCTCTAGCGGCATTGGCGGCGGGGCCAAGGTGTTTATGCGCCCTGCAGCTCCTGGTACTGGGGTAATTGCCGGTGGTGCGGTACGAACCGTGCTAGAACTAGCTGGGGTTCGCAACGTGTTGGCTAAGCAGCTAGGGTCTAACAATCCCCTCAACAATGCTCGGGCTGCGGCCGATGCTTTGTCTTCCCTGCGCACCTTCGCCGATGTGGCTGAGGAGCGGGACATTCCGGTTGAGCAACTCTACGTTTAAAACTTTTCGGTATCGCTGTTTTTATTTTCCCAGCCATGAGAATCAACGACGCACAACCACAAGCAGGCTCTAAGCGCCGCCGCCGCCGCGTTGGCCGCGGTATTTCTGCCGGTCAGGGCGCAAGCTGCGGCTTCGGCATGCGAGGCCAGAAGTCTCGCTCGGGTAGCGGTACCCGGCCTGGGTTCGAGGGTGGCCAAATGCCTCTCTACCGCCGCATTCCCAAGCTCAAGCATTTTCCCCTGGTCAACCAGAAGAAATACACCATCATCAACATTAAAGGGCTGGCCGATTTAGCGGCGGGTACTGAGGTCTCTCTGGAGTCGCTGCTGACGGCGGGTATTTTAACCACCAACGACGGCCCGCTGAAGGTGCTGGGCGATGGCGATATCAGCGTTGCTCTAAATGTCAAAGCAAGTGCCTTTACCCAGTCGGCAAGGGAAAAAATTGAGCAGGCTGGCGGCACCTGGGAAGTGGTTGCCTAGCAGGATGACTCGCCCATCCCTTAGACTAGGGTTGAGAGCTGTGTCCATCGGTGCTATGGGTCATCACTGCCGCCAATGTATTGCTAACTGTAGGGTCTGAGGTACTGTTTCATGGTCGTAAGTCGGGGAAAAAATCCCAGCGCGCAGGAAACATTCATGCAGATGGCGCAGGCCGCTGGCCTGCGGAGTCGTCTGCTGGTTACCCTGGGTCTACTGGTATTGGTCAGACTTGGGATTTTTATTCCGGTGCCGGGCATTGACCGCCAAGCCTTTGCCGCTTCGATTCAGTCGGGTAGCCTGGCTGGCTTTGTGGGCTTTTTAGATATTTTTGTGGGCGGCGGTTTGTCTGCTCTGGGTATTTTTGCTCTGGGTATTCTGCCTTTCATCAATGCCTCGATCATCATGCAGCTGCTGACGGCGGCTCTGCCCCAGCTCGAGGATCTGCAAAAAAATGAAGGGGAAGCCGGGCGGCGTAAAATTTCTCAGATCACTCGCTACGTGGCGCTGGGTTGGGCAATTTTGCAGAGTACTCTGTTGGCATCTTTTCTGCTGTATCAGTTCGCCGAGGTGCCTGGCCCGGCGTTTGTTGCTCAGACCGTAATTGCCCTGACCGCTGGCTCAATGTTTGTCATGTGGGTTGGCGAGTTGATCACTGAGCGCGGTATTGGCAATGGTGCTTCGCTGCTCATTTTCTTGAATATTGTGTCTACCCTGCCCCGGTCTCTCGGCCAGACGATTGACCTGGCCCAAAGCGGCGATCGCGGCCTAGTCGGCGGTGTGATCATCCTCATGCTGGCCTTCTTAGCTATGATTGTGGGCATCGTTTTTGTGCAGGAGGGCACGCGCCGTATTCCAATTATTTCGGCGCGTCGCCAGGTGGGACGTAAGCTGTATCTTGAGCAGAGCAACTATTTGCCCCTGCGCCTTAACCAGGGCGGCGTTATGCCGATTATTTTTGCCTCTGCGGTGCTGGTGCTGCCAATCTCGTTGACTCAGTACATCACGAATCCTGGGTTTAGCCAGTTTGTGAACACCTATCTAAACCCCACGTCTCTGTTCTACGTGGCGCTGTATTTAATTCTGATTCTGTTCTTCAGCTACTTTTATTCATCGCTGGTGATGAATCCGGACGATGTATCGCGCAACCTGAAGAAGATGGGGGCTAGCATTCCGGGTATTCGTCCCGGTAAGGCTACTACCGAGTATATCAGCCGTATTTTGAACCGCTTGACGTTTCTTGGTGCTATTTTCCTGGGCATGGTGGCGGTGGTGCCCAGCGCCGTGGAGAGTCTCACTCGAGTTCAAACTTTTCGCGGCTTTGGCGCGACGTCGTTGTTGATTTTGGTGGGCGTGGCCATTGACACCGCTAAGCAGATCCAGACCTATGTGATCTCCCAGCGCTACGAAGGGATGGTGAAGCAGTAGTGACTCGACTTATTTTTTTGGGCCCGCCGGGGGCCGGTAAGGGAACTCAGGCGGCACTGCTGGCTAAGGACTGTGAAGTACCCCACATCTCTACCGGCGACATTCTCCGACTGGCGGTGGCTGCCGGGAGTGAGCTGGGTAAAAAAGCAGATCAGTACATGAGCGCTGGCGAACTGGTGCCGGACGACCTTATTTTAGATCTCATTCAGGAACGTCTGGGACAAGACGATGCGCAGAAGGGATGGCTGCTGGACGGCTTTCCCCGCAATGTACCCCAGGCGGAGTTTTTGCAGAAGCTGCTGGATCAAATTGAGCAGCCGGTTGACTTTGTGGTCAATTTGGACGTTGAGGACGATGTAATTGTGGCTCGTCTGTTGCAGCGGGGTCGCAAGGATGACGAAGAATCGGTGATTATTAATCGCCTTGAGGTGTATCGTCAGCAAACTGAGCCGCTGATTGATTTCTATCGCAGCCGTCAGCAGCTGGTTTCGGTAGATGGAAATCAGACCATGGAAGTGGTTCATGCCGATCTAAAGCGCCTGGTAATAGAGTAGCTGCTGGGGTTATGCTAGAGTTCAGCCTGTTGATTCGTATTGAGGAGACGTTCGCTTGTCTAAGCAAGACCTAATTGAAATGGAGGGCACCATTACTGAATCGTTGCCGAACGCAATGTTTCGGGTTGATTTGGACAATGGTTTTAATGTGTTAGCCCACATTTCGGGGAAAATTCGTCGGAATTACATCAAAATTTTGCCTGGCGATCGCGTCAAGGTAGAGCTCACCCCCTACGACCTCACCAAGGGCCGCATCACCTACCGTTTGCGCAAGAAGTAGCTGGCCTATGCCAAAATTGGTGTCAAGAGTTTGTTGATCCCTGTGCGGAAGATGTCTGCACAGGGCAGTTTTGTTGCAGATTCTACGGCTTGGATGGCCGCATCGGCTTCGGCGGCTGTGAGGTGGCCGGTGTTGAGGGCGATCGCGACCACCTTAGCCGGGAAAAACGCTCCCGCCGCCGTCGCCACCTGTTCGTACAGCGTCACTACGCTGGGCAAATCGGGAATCTTGACGGCTGGAAAGTTTTGAATGTGGGTTTGTCCAGCCCGGTGAACCAGCACCAGGTGGGTGGGTTGGGTGCCCCTTAGTAGTGGCAGGGTGGCGGTTGAGGCCGGGTTGAGTAGTGATCCCTGACCTTCCACAAAAATGAAGTCGTGGTCTGGGCCGTAGCGCATCACCTGCTGCTCTACCGCCCCTGCGGCATAATCCACGCGTACGGCGTCCAGGGCCACGCCATCGTCTCCCAGCATGAGGTTGGTTTGCCCGGTGGCAATCACCTTAGAGCGCAGTCCGCGCTGGCGGCAGGCGCGGTGTAGCTCCAGGGTAGTGGACATCTTGCCCACCGACATATCGGTGCCCACCGTCAGGATACGTTTGCAGGCCAGCTGGCTGGCCTGTCCAGAGCCCACCGTGAGATCCGTCGGTTCTTGGCGCACGTCCCACACCCACTGGTAGTCCCGCAGCCAGGGCTGGAGCGCTGGATGGTTGGCCATGGGAGTATGGAGACCGTTGACAATACTCAGCCCCGCCCGGACGGCCTGCTCAATTTCTTGAAACCAGGGGTTGGGCAGCTTGCCGCCGGAGGGGGCAATGCCAATGGCCAGCACATCGGGGGTAAAGGTGAGGGCTTCGGTTAGGGAGGCCACCACCGGGATAGATTTGTCAATGCCGGTGAGTTCAGCCAGCGATCGCCCCGCCGCCTGGTAATCAATTACCGCAACGATGGGCGATGGGCTGAAGCGCAGCAGGGCCAGCCCGGTTTTGCCCATGGTGCTCTGGGTGCCTTCGTGCATGAGCAGGGCGATGCGGTTATTGGGCTTGAGGTACATAGTTGAGTCCAAGTCCAGGGTTGGCAGAGGGCATGAGACAGCCGTTGGTTAGCGTCAGACCGCTGAAAGGGTCATCACGCAGGTTGAGATGGCTGTCCAGGTCGAGGTAGTCGGCCAACGGCGAGAGCTGGGCCATGGCTCCGTTGGCCAGACTGCTGTCGGAATAGCAGCCAAACATTACTTGAAGACCGCAGGCCCGCGCGGTGTGGATCATTCGCAGTGCCTCGGTTAGGCCCCCGGCTTTCATCAACTTAATATTAATGCCATCCACCAAATTTGCTAGGCGAGGAATATCTGAACTGTTGAAGCAGCTCTCGTCGACAAAAATCGGCAGCGGTGAGGTTCGCTTGAGCTCGGCTAAGGCAGTATCCTGGCTGACGGGTAGGGGCTGCTCCAGGTGGGTCACGCGGCGATCGCCCAGCCAGTCCGCCATGAATTTTGCCTCCTCTAAACTCCAGCCGCCGTTGGCATCGACGCTGAGGCCGACGGTGGCCGGGGTGTGGTTGTAGACCGCCTGAAACATCGCTCGATCGGCCTCAATGCCCTGGGGACTGCCGAGTTTGATTTTAAGGGCGCGAGCCGCAGTCTGCTGTAGCCAATCCTGCGATCGCCGCTGGGCGGCCTCGGGAGACGAAATTCCTACGGTGACGGAGGTGGGTTGAATGCGGTCTAACGCCAGCCCCAGCAGTCGCCAAATGGGCTGCCCAATGGCTTTGCCGCACCAGTCCCAGAGGGCGACATCGAGGGCGGCGCGGGTGGCGGACTGGAGCGCGAGGTCGGCGATCGCAGCGGCAATGGCCTGGCGATCGAAGGGATGGTAGGGCACCAGAGCGGACTGGAGCAGCGCCATATCCGCCATCACCATGGCCAGGGTCTGCCGGTGGGTGCCGATGGCAAAGGGGGCGGCTTCGCCCCAGCCTTCGCAGCCCTCAGCGCTGAGCCGCAGCCAGAGGTTAGTCGATTGGGCCGTGGTGCCACGGCTGATGGTAAGCGGTACGCGCTTGTGAACCGTAAAGGGTTGGCAGGTTAACTCCATGGGAAATGATCGCTATTTCAGCTAGTTCAATGGGGTATAGCTACTTTACGTCCATCGCGTTTGAGGGCAACGGCTAGGTCGGCAATGAATGGTTCGCTAATGGATGATTCGGCGGCCAGCTTCAGCCTGCTACGGTCTTGCATCCAAACGGTAGAGCGCTGCGTACCGGGTATGAGTCTTCAACCGGGAGGCTTTATAAGTTTGTTGAATGAAATGAAGCACCATCATGTTTAAAGAACGCAATAACCTGCGCAACGGTCTGATTGCCCTGGTCACCTGTCTATTCGTCGTCGTGCTGTACTCTCCGCTGATGGGGCGGGTAATGGCTCAAGCCCCTACCGCTGCAACCACAGCGGCCTGGGCCGAGACTTCCACCTACGCTGTGGGGGAACAGATTGACGCCAATCTGACGGCGGCAACGGCTCCCCTGCTGGCCCAGGGGCTGAATCAACCCATCGTCACCTACGTAGCTATGCTCAACGGCCAGAACGTTGTACCCACCCGAGCCATGACCGATGCCCGTGGCGTTGTCGGCGCTGCCCTCTCGGGCAACCGCCTCGTGGTGCGCGGCAGCTTTCGGGACCTGACCAGCGCCCCCCGCGACTATGCCACCGACCCGCTCGATCCGCCCAACCCCAACATTACTTCGGCGTTTCACATCCACCAGGGCAACCCTAGCGAAAATGGCCCCTTCCAGTACGCGTTAGACGTGACCCTGAATGCCAGCGGTCGGGGGGGCAGCGCCATGGGCGACTTCACCCTCACGCCTGAGCAGCTCCAGGCACTCCAAAACGGTATGCTGTACGTTGATTTCCACACCACTCGCTACCGGGCTGGTGAACTGCGCGGCATTCTTATGCCCGCCTAGGTTAGGTAAGGACATGGCCCATCTCGGTTGGGTAGCGGCAGCGCCAGGCGCTGCCCAACGGGATGGCAACAGACACAAACCATGGCATTGTTATAGAGATTAACTGCGGTACAATGGCACCTCTGAGCAGCGGCAATTGCGGGGCTAGTGTCTGAGCATCCGGCGGATATGGACTTTGATCAACTGACCTCGGCTGACGCTAGAGAACCCACCGATGCAGCCCTCTGGTTAGCGTTAAAGAGGGGGCAAACCAATGCCCTAGGCACTCTGTACGATCGCCACGGGGGGTTGGTCTATGGCATTGCTCTCAAGGTGCTGGGCAATACCCAAGAAGCGGAAGACTTGACCCAGGACATTTTTGTTAAGCTGATCCGGTCTACGGCCTACGATCCTCAGCGAGGCTCGTTTCGCACATTCCTGGCGATTTTGACCCGATCGCGCGCCATCGATCGCCTGCGATCGCGGCGGGTTGCCAACGCCTCCCTAGATCGTCTCCAGGCCAGCGATGTGTATCCTCCGGCCAATCCTCCGGCTGAGGCCCTAGATCAGGCTGAGCGCACCCAGGCCGTCCGGGCTGCCCTGGCCCAGCTTTCGGCCAGTCAGCAGCAGATTCTACGGCTGGCCTATTACGAAGGTCTATCTCAATCCACCATTGCCGAACAGCTGGACACCCCCTTGGGCACCGTCAAAACTCACTCCCGCCGTGGCTTGCTCAGGCTGCGGCAAATTCTTCAAGCTCGCTGGGGTCACTAGCACTATGACCGGGCCGATTTCACCAGAACAATTGCAGCAGTTGCTGGCGGGCTACGTCCTCTACGACCTGAGCCCCGAAGAGTCGGCCATGCTGGCCGAGCTGCTGGTGGCTAACCCCGCTCTGCAGAACGATATCGATCAGCTGCAGGAGTCGCTGGAAGTTGCCTACGACGGCGAGCCGGTTCGTCCGCCTGCCCATCTGAGGGCCGCTCTGTTGCAGAGCGCCGCCCAGCTGGGGGAACCTGAGCGCGTGCAGACGGGATCTCCGGCGGCCTTGACGCCGGGGCCGCGCCGCTGGGGCCGGATCTGGGCAGCGGCGGCAGCGGCAGTTATTGCCGGGCTGAGCGTGAGCAACCTGATGCTCTGGCGTACGCTTCAGCTAGAGCGGGCCAGTCAATCGGAGACGGAGACGATAACGATTGTCCTGGGTGCTTCAGGGGAGGCTGCTCTGGGCCAGGCCCAGGTGGTGATCAACCCCGATACCCTGGTGGGTTCCCTCTCGGTGGAGAACTTGCCTCCCCTGGAGCCGGGCACGGTCTATGTGCTCTGGACGGTGGTAGACCCCCGGGCTCCGGTGACTGTGGATGAGAAAAACGCCATTCTCACTACTGTATTTACTGTTGATGGGGAGGGCCGGGTGTCGCAGCCCATCGACCTGCCGCCGGTGTACCGCCGCGATCGCGACCTGGTGCGGGCTGTGGCCATCACTAAAGAGAGCGCCGCTGCCCCCCAGGAACATCTTTCGCCGCCGCTGCTGATTCAGCCCCTGTAGAATTCAGGTTCAGCCCCCTGGGTTTCCTGGCCCAGGAGGGAGCATTGGCGGGATAATTGAGCCATAGTTCCCGCTAGAGGTGTACGTTGGCTCCATCGGTTTTGCCTGCTACCGCATTTATCGACCCCCAGGGCCACAACCGAGCGGCGATCGCAGCGATTTTGCAGCAGGTGGTCGAGCAAATTCTCGACTACACCACGGGGGCGGGGCACCACGTGCCGCTGCCTGCCGTCAAGGGGGTTGATGCTAGCGGAATCCCGGCTCAGCCAACGGCGATCGCCCCCCTGCTCGAGGCCCTAGGCGACCTCATGGCCCAGTCGATGAACCCGGCCCATCCAGGCTATATGGGCCATATGGATCCGCTGCCCAGTACGGCATCGATTGTGGGCGACTGGGTGGCAGCGGCGCTCAACAACAACATGCTGAGCGTGGAGATGTCGCCCGCGCTGTCGCGGCTAGAGCCTTTGCTGCTGGCGGAACTGGCCCAGCTGTTTGGCCTCGGGGAAAAGGCGGGGGGACTGCTGACCAGCGGCGGTACCCTGGCCAATTTGCAGGCGCTCACCGTGGCCCGCAACGTGAAGCTGGACTGTCTACGGCAGGGATTGGCCGGGGGCTCTCCCCCGGTTATTTTGGCGTCAGAAATGGCCCACACCTCGATTCAAAAGGCGGCGATGGTGCTGGGGTTGGGGCTGGAAGGAGTAGTGCTGGTGCCCACTAACGCCCAGGGGCAGATGGATGCAGCGGCCCTAGACGAAAAAATTCGGGGGGCGATCGCCCGAGGGCAGCGGCCCTTTGCGGTGGTGGCCACGGCGGGCACCACCGTTACCGGCAACATCGACCCGCTGCCTGCGATCGCCCGCATCGCCCAGGACTACGGCCTGTGGTTCCATGTGGATGCGGCCTACGGGGGAGCGATCGCCTTTTCCCCCGCCCAGCGCCACCGCCTGACGGGGATTGAGCGGGCCGACTCAGTGACCTTCAACCCGCAAAAGTGGCTGTATGTGACTAAGACCTGTGCCTCGGTGCTGTTTCGCGACCTCGACTTGCTACACAGCCACTTTCGGGTGTCGGCCCCCTACATGAACAGCGAGGCCGACTGGGTCAACCTGGGGGAACTCTCGGTGCAGGGCACGCGCCACGGCGATGTGCTCAAGCTGTGGCTTACCCTTCAGCATTTGGGCATGGCAGGCTGTGCCGAACTGATTGAGGCCAGCTACGCCCTGAGCGATCGCTTTGTCGCAGAGGTGCAGCGGCGGCCCTACCTAGAGCTGGCCAGCCCGCCTGAGATGAATGTGATCTGCTTTCGGGGCTGCCCTCCAGGGCTGCCCCCAGACCAGCGGGATGCCTGGAATATTGGATTGCAAACCTATCTGCTGAGTCAGCATCAGACCTTTTTATCGGCACCTGGGTGGCGGGGGCAGCGCTGGCTAAAGGCGGTGCTGCTCAACCCATTTACCACGGTAGCCCAAGTGAGTCAGTTATTTTTGGCGATGGATCACTACTCGGGTGGGACGGCAGCCTAGAGGGCGTGGCCGATGCCAGGCAGGCGCGAGCCCACCCGGCGGGAAGAGCCTGCTCCGCTGCTCCCTGGGGTAAAGGGCCAGGCTGGCAAAGGATGGCTCAGTTCAGCCGCGATAAGTTATCCACAGACAGCCTAAAAACTGTGGATAACTTACGGCTATCGCCGGTTAAGGCCGCTAAGCAACCCCGAAAACCTTTGTCCTGAAATGCTTTTAGCGTAGCTGCAAAAACTGAGGCTACCCGTAGCCTGTGGAAAACCGAGACCCATGGCGGGGTGCCAGGCAGGTTACTCAGCACGTTTGAGGCGGTGTTGTTCGGCATAGAAAACTGGGATTTTAATTCTAGGGAAGCGACTCCGGCTTGACTGTAAACTGCAATACATTTACTTGTCCTTGGGCCAGACTTTTGCCCAGCGCTCGGGTTGGGCTGAGACCAGGGGAGGCTAGAATCGCTATGCTAGAGAAGCTCCAGCACGGCAACATGCTGCCTGTGCCCCTGCAATAACCGGGAGAATTTTTGATGGTTGGAACTCAACTTGCGGCCCGAGACTTTTTCCGCGCCGCCTACGAAAACCGCTACACCTGGGATGCCAATTTCCCTGGCTACACCGCTGATGTCACCTTTATCCACAACGATCAGACCTACACCGGCCAGGCCAAGATTGCCGCTGACCTCAAGCTTGAAGTCAGCGGCATTGCCGATGAGGCGGCTCAAAAAATGGTGCACGGTCAGCTGTTTGAGGTCTCCATTCACCGAGTGCGGCGTGGATTTGAAGACTCCCACGGCAACAATACCTTTCGCTACGGCGACACCCTAGCCGACGGGTCGGTGGAAATTCTCATGGGCGGTAAGGCGGAGGGCGATCGCTACCAGCTAAAAGATAACGAAGTGACTATGGTGCACCGCCACATCCACGGCGTAGTGGTGACGATTCACACCTACAGCAGCCACGACACCGGGGCGGGCTACCTGTCCCACCGCTACGACTCGGTCTACCACGACCCCAAAACCGGTGAGCAAAAGGGCGGTCTCAGCAATTTTGAAGATGAGTACACCGAAGTCGGTGGCTACTACATTCTTTCTCGCCGCGCCATCGAAACCGCTACTGATGGCGGCACCGATCGCCAGGAGTTTGTGTTCTCCAACATTGCTCTGATCGAAAGCTAGTAGTCAGTCAAGTTAAATGGGACGGGTTGACGGTTTACGGTAAACGGTTCACGGTCAGCGGTTTAAGGTGAGCCGTGAACCGTTTTCCCTAAGTCGCAGCTCCCGTCATTATTTTTTTGGCTGAACACTAGTCCTTGACCAAAGCCCATCAGGATAGGTATCACCCGTGCTGCTTGGTCAGCACGGGTTTTTACTAGCGGAGGACGATCGACTGCAAACCCGCCCGAATCCGCCTGCTGCAATATGGTGCTGTTTCGTAGCCAATATCCAGATCTGCCCCGTCACCCTCTGGTGGTGTGCGCCTCTTTGGTCGAAAACCCCATGAATTTGGGCATGCTGTGCCGCACTGCCGAGGCCTTTCGGCTAGAGAGCCTGGTGCTCAGCGATTTAGCGCTGGCCCAAAACCGCAAGTTTCGCCAAGGAGCGGTGGCAACCCACCAGTGGCAACCCCTGGAAGCCTGCCCTGGCGAGCAGCTGCCCCAGTGGCTGGCGGAGCGACGACAGCAGGGCTACAGCCCCATTGCCCTAGACCTAGACCCCCAGGCTACGCCCCTGCCCAAGCTGCGCTTTCTGGAGCGCACGGTGCTGGTGCTGGGGCGCGAGCTGACGGGCATTCCCCCGACGGTAGGAGCGGCCTGCGACCGGCTGGTGGCGATCCCGCAGTACGGGGTGGTGCAGTCGCTCAATGTGCAGACGGCGGCGGCCCTGGCGATCTACGCCTACCTCGGCCAGTGGGGAATGCCCCCTCGCCTTTAGCCCCCTCGCCTTTAGAATGAAGGGTGTAGCGTAATTGTGATGTTGGCCTATGCCGCCCCGTTGGCCCCGTAAACCCACCCGAGAAGACCCCGCCTACCGCAAGCTAGAAGACCGGATCAATTTTGCGGTGCATGTGGCGGCGTTTACCGCTGTTAACTCGGGACTGTGGTTTTTTCATACCCTGAATCCTGAGTGGGTGCCCTGGGTAAGTAAAGTTACGCTGGCCTGGCTACCCGTGCTGCTGGCTAATGCTGTCTACATTTTTGCGATCGCAGACTACTCCCCCACGCCCCTGGCGTCCCCTGGCGATCCTGACCCCAATTCAGAGCCTTAGATGGAGAACCCAAGCTATGTCTGACGCCTCTACCGCCCGCGCCATTGAGTCTTTAGCCGCCACCATTGGCGATAAGGTGTATCTCGATGTGGCCAAGTGGCACCTGTACCTAAGGGACGCCAAACTGCACACCCCCCTGGCCGAAAAGCTCTATCCCCTAGTGGCTGGCGACAAAGTGACCGAATCCGCTGTAGCGGACATTTTGACCAGTACGTCGGTGGCCATCGGCGGTGGGCAAAAGACCGTCACCCTGGCCGATCTAATCCCGGCGTCGGGTAAGGCCGACCTGCTGGAGGCGATCGCCGACTACCAGCGCGACCTGTAGCTAACGCCGGTCGGGCCGATGCCTCGGGTGCTCTGGGGGAAGGTCGTCCTCGGGCCACAGCTCCATGGCGTCTACATCAATGGTGGGCATCTTGTCGTCGCGCAGATTTGGCCCTGAGGGCAGCCCGGCGGTGACGTCGCCAACGGCCTCGCGCAGCTGATTGCGCAGGCCGCGCGTGCGTTTTTTAACGCTGCCCAGCAGGCCACCCAGCCTGTCTTGAGCTTCGGCCTGGAGTTTTTGGCGGCGATCTTGGGCCTCGGCCCCCAGCTTTTGGCGACCTTCCTGCAACTGTTCGTTCACCTGGTCGCGTACGGTCTGGGTGCCCTTGACGGCGGCGTCCCAGCTGCGGCGGGGGTCGGGCATTTTGTCTAGGGAAATGCGATCTAGGGGAATGCGATCAAAGGGAGACCTGCCAGCCGCTGGCTCCGGGGGCTGAGGTAACCCCTCGCGGACTAGGGGTGCAGCCCGCAGGGCGGCATCTTCGGCCATCATGCGGCGGCGACCGGTGCTGATGACCGCGATCGGGTCGAGGGTATAAACTCCCGGGGGCAGAGCGCTGGTGACCTCAGGAATAAACAGGTATTCAAGAATATTGCCGCTGGTGGGGTCAAAACGGTAGTCGGCGAGCTGACCCATGCGATCGCCGTGGTCTGACCACAGTTCGACCTCCCCCAGGGGCAGGCAATCTTGCAGGTGTTCATCGATCGCCTCGACCTGTGCCCCAGCTTTTACCACCACCCCATCGCGTCCGATAGAGCCAATCTGAGGCCACAGAAACCGCCGACTCTGGCGGTTCAACAGCCCGCCAGCGCTACAGCCAATGCCTTTGACCTGGTGGGTGCGCCCGTTCACCCAAATTTCGGCAACGGGGCCAAACTCTTCGGCGGTGTCGAGGTTAAGGGCTAGGCGATTGAGCAACTCGCTCTTCAGCAGGCCCTGGGGAAATGACCCGTCCATAATCAGTACTCCTATGATCGCGAGCCAGGCTTTGGCCTGGATGGGGGCTGTAACCCATGGTAGTCGATCAAAATTTGCGCTTGAAAACCCAATACTCAGCCTGGGGCACGGCGTCGAGTTTTGGGGGGCATGGGGGCGACAAAGCTGAGGTAAGACAGCCGGTTTGCCATTTTGAGTTATTTTCTAATCAGCTGCGGAGACTGAACTGATTCGCCCCGACAATTCCGCGTTAAAGTGAGCATGAATAGGTCATCTGGGGCGATGTTATGGCTGAGCACACCGGGAATATCTTACTGGTAGACGACGAGCCAGGTCTGCGCGAGGCGGTACAGGCCTACCTGGAGGACAGCGGTTTTACGGTGCGCGCCGCCAGCAACGCCAAGGAAGGCTGGGATCTCTTGCAGCAGGAAACGCCAGATGTCTTGATCTCCGACATCATGATGCCCCAGGTCGATGGCTACGCCTTTCTGGCCCAGGTGCGCGACGATATTCGCTTTAGGGGGCTGCCGGTGCTGTTTTTGACGGCGCGGGGTATGACTGGCGATCGCATCCAGGGCTATAACGCGGGCTGCGACGCCTACCTCTCCAAACCCTTCGACCCCGAAGAACTGGTGGCGGTGGTCAGCAATCTGATGGGTCGCCGCGCCGCCCAAACCCCCGACTCGGGCGACCTGCCCGACATCGCCGTCATGGCCCGCCAGATCGAAGAGATCAAGGCCATGCTGACCCAAAAAGGCGGCATCGCCAAGGTGGCTTCCGACATTCGCATCGACCTCACCCCCCGCGAGCAGAGCGTGCTCGACCTGGTGGCCGAGGGCCTAATGAATAAAGAAATCGCCAGCCGCCTGGAGACCAGCGTGCGCAACGTCGAAAAGTACGTCAGCCGCCTGTTTAGCAAGACCGGCACCAACAGCCGCACCGAGCTGGTGCGGTTTGCGCTGGAGCATGGCATGGTGACAACCTAGGGAATTTTGGATTTTAGATTTTGGATTTTGGCGGGGTGGGTGGGCACGCTGGGGGCAGGTGCATTTGGGTTTGAGGGTTGGATGAACAGGCTTTTAAGCAGCGGACAAAGGTGCTTAGGGAATTTTGGATTTTAGATTTTGGATTTTGGCGGGGTGGGTGGGCACGCTGGGGGCAGGTGCATTTGGGTTTGAGGGTTGGATGAACAGGCTTTTAAGCAGCGGACAAAGGTGCTTAGGGAATTTTGGATTTTAGATTTTGGATTTTGGCGGGGTGGGTGGGCACGCTGGGGGCAGGTGCATTTGGGTTTGAGGGTTGGATGAACAGGCTTTTAAGCAGCGGACAAAGGTGTTGGCGCTGCGGGTCATTCGGCTGGTGGAGGCGTTGCCGCGAAAGCGATCGACGGATGTAATTGGCAGACAGCTGATTCGGTGTGGAACGTCAGTCGGTGCAAACTATCGAGCCGCCTGTCGAGCTAAGTCGGTTGCGGATTTGATTGCCAAGCTTGGCATCGTAGAGGAAGAGGCAGATGAATGCCTTTACTGGCTGGAGCTTTTGGTAGAAGCGGGCGACATTTCTGAAACCCAAGTCAAAAGCCTCATGCAAGAAACTAACGCCATCGTTGCTATGACCGTTGCCTCCATCAAAACCCTGCGAAGCCGCAAAACCAATCCAAAATCCAAAATCTAAAATCCAAAATTCAAACAACGGCTCCTGCCACCAGCCCCACCACTGCCCCAGCGGGCACCAGCTGCCAGGTGGGGCGGCGGAATTGCACCAGGGCCACCAGGGCAACGAGGCCCACGACAATCGCAACAACCGTGCGAGGCACGGTGTCTTGCAGCAGGGCCGCAGCGGCGAGGGGAACGGCGGCGGCGGCGATCGCCCCCAGCACCCCCGGCATCACCCCCTTGAGGAAGCTCTTTACCCAGGGGTTTCGTCGCAGCCGCACCAAAAACGGCGAGGCAAACATAATGAATAGAAACGACGGGGTAAAAATGGCAATGGTGGCGACCAGCGCCCCCAGGGCACCCGCCACTTTGTAGCCCACAAAGGCGGCGGTGATCACCACGGGGCCGGGGGTGAGTTCGCCCAGGGCCACGCCGTCGATAAACTCGTTGCGGGTCATCCAGCCAAAGTCATCCACCACGGCGGTTTCGAGCAGCGGAATAATCACCAGGCCGCCGCCAAAGATAAACGCCCCGGTTTTGAGGAAAAAGCTGCTCAGGGGGACGAGATAGTCTTGAATGCGATCGAGACCCCAGAAGCCACTGACGGCCAGAGGTTCAGTCGGCAGGTTTGCCAGCAGGTTAGGGATGCCCTGGGTGAGGGGCAGCAGCGGGGCCAGCCAGGCGCTGGTGCGGGGCGACGGCCCGGCGGGGGGCGGAACGGTGGGGCGATAGATGGCCAGTCCAACCAGACCCGCCAGCAAAAAGAGCAGCAGGATGTTGAGGCGGAAGACCAGGGAGAGGATGAGGACGGTGAGGGCGATCGCCACCCCCTGCCAGTCTTTAATCGCTTTTTTGCCCAGCTTCCAGCAAAAGCCAAAGATGATGGCAATCACCACGGGCGAAATGCCCAAAAACAGGTGCTCAATCTGGGGCACCCCCTGGAACCTAAAGTAAGCCCAGGAGAGCCCCAGCACAATTAGAAACGCCGGGGCGACAAAGCACAGCCCTGCCACCAGCGCCCCCAACTGCCCCGCCCGCAGATAGCCGGTGTAGATGCCGGTCTGAGTCGAGGCCGGGCCGGGCAGCATTTCGCAGATCGCCACCCCTTCGAGAAACTGTTCTTCGGTAAACCAGCGCCGCCGCCCCACCGCCTCGTCGTGGATCATGGCGATGTGGGCCTGGGGGCCGCCAAAGCCTATTGCCCCCAGTTTCAAAAAGAGTTGGGCTAGCTCGCTCAGCCGAGCCGGTAAACTTTCCTGGGGAGGTTCTACGACTGGGGCATCTAAATCCGGCGGCTGGCTCATGGGCAAAATAACAACGCTGAAGCTACTCTATCGAAATTCGATAGTGAAATCCTATATCGGGCACTACATTCCGGGAGTCTAATCTTCAAACAGTTCGCCAAACAGCTCTTGAACCTTATGTTTGGCCTCTTCTAGCTGCCGCTTGCCCAGGTCGGTCGCCGAGTAAAATCGCCTAATTTGCCGTCCCTCCCTCTCTGCTACAGAGGCTAGATAGCCCTTACGCTCCATATCGTGGAGCATAGGGTAGAGGGTGCCCGCGCTGAGTTTATAACCATGGCGGCCCAGTTCTTCAATGATGCCGAGGCCAAAGATCGGTGCCTGGGCTGCGTGGTGAAGAATGTGCAGACGAATCAGGCTGGAGTAAAACTCGCGTCCATCCATAGTGTCTGGTCATGAGTGTCTGGTCAGGGCCAGGGCGGTGGGCTGTCGGGTAGAGGTAGACATGGATTTCACGGGCAGATCCCTAATCTACTTTTGGCGATGAGATCTCGGCCTCTAGATTTTCCTTCAGAGCTTCCAACACAGTCAGGGGATCGGTAGACCTCTGCATCACGGCTGCCTCCGGGTCATAGCGCTGCTCCATGTCGGGCAGGTCTTCCCGCAGTTCTTCCAGCAGCGCAATGATCTTGGCGATCTTTTTCTCAGACAGCAGATTGAGCTGAAGCATGAGCTGGGTGCGCTGTTCTGCAAAGCCTTCCTGACGGGTTTGGCGAATCAGTACCCCGGTCGAAATCAGCAGAGCCGCCGCATCAAGCCCCTGATCGGCCCAGCTAAAGGTGGGTAGGGGAAAAGGCAGCAGATTGGTATGGTTCAGCGCGTCGCCCGCCAGCCAAAGGCCCAGGCCCAGCAGCAGCAGGTACAAAAAGCCGGGCCGACTAAACCATGAGGCCACGACTTCCAAAATGCGCTCGGCGGCAGAGGCGTCCTCGGCCTCCTGGCGGTGAATGGCAATGATTGCCGCAATATTTTCAGCAATGGGATCGGGCAGGGGCGCGGTCAAAATGCGCCGCCGGGGGCGACGGCCAAAGATTGACTTAGACGATGTTGAGCCAGCTGACTCAGACGGGTTAGCCATAGAAAACAGAGTCAACGGTAGGGGTAACAACTACCTGGGATGTGTCGAGTTCGACCGGACGATTTTGCAGCCAGGCAAAAAATGCGGCTGCACCAGTTAATACCAGGGTGGTAGCTACGACCAGTTGCAGCATGATGCTATAGCGCATAGGGGTAATCTCCGCCGGGGTGGCTGTATTTTACCAGGGGGAAGGGGGAGTGGGGGGCGATGGGAGTTGTGGGGATAGAGCAGGGTTTTTGTGGATTGGGGAATCTGGATATGCTGTTCGGGCCACCTTGCAGTAACATTCCGTAGACTGGCGACGGATTTTGGCCCCGTCTCCGAAGGAGGACTCTAATTGGCTGGCCCAGTTGTGTTAGCGGTGTTTAACGGCAAGGGGGGTGTGGGCAAAACCACGACCGCCGTCAATTTGGCGGCGGTGTTTGCACAGACGCGATCGGTGCTGCTGGTGGATGCTGATCCCCAGGGGTCGGCCCTGTGGTGGACGGGGCGTAGCCCGGTCGATCTGGGCTTTGAGGTCAAGCAAGAAACCAATCCCGCCCGGCTAAAACGGCTCCGGCAAGAGCATCCCCACGACTTGATTGTGGTGGACACTCCACCTGCCCTGGGGTCTGCCACCCTGGCGGCGGTGATCCCAGCGGCGGATTATTTGCTGCTGCCCACTCCCCCCGCACCGATGGATCTGGCCGTGCTGATTACTACAGTGAATGAAGCGGTATCACCCAGCGGGGTATCCCATCGAGTATTGTTGACGAAGGTGGATTCCCGCAGCGTCGGCGAAGCCATTGAGGCTCAGAACACTCTGCTAGAGCTAAAGATTCCCGCCTGTAATGCGTTCATTCGTGCTTACAAAGCCCACGAGCGGGCTGCATTGGAGGGGCTACCGGTGCTCAAGTGGCGGGGTAAAAATGGCCAGGAGGCCCGTTCTGACTACTGCCGAGTTGCCGAAGAACTACAGCGAGACTGGATTCAGCCATGACCAAAAAAAGCCTCTCCGACCTGCTGAAAGAAGAAGTAAATAAGGCTGATGTCTCAGATGCTGAGGCTACTGCCAAGGCTGGGGCTGAGGAGTCTGAGAAGGCTAAGCCCGCTGCTCCGAAGGCCGCAGCCAGCCGCCGCGCTTCCCGCTCTAGCTCTGCTCGGCGCACGGCCACCAGCCGCCAAGCGGCTAAGACCGAGACTAAGGCGACGGCTGCTGCCAAGGCAAAAACAGCGGCTCCGCCGGAGCCCGCAGCTGAGACGGCGGCTCCGGTGGTCGATTTTGCCCAGCGGGTCAGTGCCCTGGAGCAAGAGCTGGCCGCTGCCCAAAAAGACAAATCCCAGCTGGAAAAAACCGTTGCCGGTCTGCAAAAAGATTTAGAAACCCAGCAGGGGCGGCTGTTTGAGCTTAAGGACAGCCTTGCTCAGGCGGAAGCGGCGGCCCAGGCCCAGGCCGAGGCGCTGGCCAAGTCCCAGGCGGAGCTAGCCGAGGCCAAACAGACTATTTTGAAGCTGGCGGAGGCTCCGGCCCCTGCTGCCGCTGCCACTTCCCGCCGCATCTCTGGAGTAGACATTACGCCCCGCCGCCCGGTGGAGACTCAGGCGCGGCCCACCTACCACCGGGGCGTGCCTGAGTACGCTATTCAAAAAGGGCAGCCTAACCCAATGCTGACCGATGCCGACATTGGCTGGGTCGATTGAGGTGGCTCAGGGGGTGTAGTCGAACAGAGCGTCAAGGTAGATGCGGTTGACGTCGCGCTGGCATTTGGTGTTCTGCATTAAAAATAGCGAGAGGGCCGCGCAAAAGACGCGGTGCTGACTCCAGGCTGAGTTTTTCTCTAGGTAGAGCTGGAGTGCGTTGTAGAGATCCTCTGGCACTTCGGCCATCAGGCTCACCTTGGGGGCGGTTGTGTTGAGGGGCATAGGTCACTGCCTTGGTAAGGGAATAGGATACTGACGCGATCGCACAAAAACGCACCCCAGCTGACGGGCGATGACACCCGTGCGAGGAGAGCCTGGGGCTACCCACAGCGGTCGGGCGGGAGCAGCTCGACGCCCGCCGACCCAGAGATTTGTTTGGTAAAAGAACAGGGGAACTCGTCTGGGCAGTGATTTGCCCAGGGCAATACCGAGGCCCTCAATGCCGAGAACAATTCAGGGGTGAACCGTCTGGGCTGGAAAGCGAGGTGCTCGGCAGTGCCAGTCGCATTATTCTGCCGAACTCCCTGGGTACTGTCAATCTTGTCTTATGGGCGGGTTTGAGCTAGCGGCGGTGGCTCACCTACGGCAGAATCGCGATTCTGGCGATCCCCGGGGGGCGGAGGGGGGGACGGACTGGCAGCTATGACGGCGCTCGGTTTTAAGCTGGAGTTTTCCCCAGGGCGGCCCCAGCCCTTGCCAGGGCGTAGAAAGCTGTGGAAAACCTGGGGAAAAGTTGGCTTTGCCTGGGGAAAGCCTGGGGAAAAGCCTGGCATATTGTTTTGTTTTATAACGTCTTGCCGGAGCAGCCATTGACAACCGTCGGGGGCGCTGCTCTAGCCCACGGCGGGCGGGTTGGGGCGATCGCGCCCAATTTAACCTTTTGTATCAGTCTTTTGTACCTGCGGCGTGTGCGCCGTCGCGGGCCAGGGGTGAGGGAGCTAGGGGGGGCCAGCGCACATCCCACAGGGCCCAGCTGGCGGTTCCCAGCAGCAGCGCAATCACCAGGGTGCGCCAGGGTATGCGGCCCGTGGCGCTAGACCAGCTGAGGCGAGGGCTGCCCTCACCGGCTACGAACTGGCGCAGCTGCTCTCGGATGGCCGCTGCCGAGAGGGGGGTGCGCACCTCTGGCAGGGTGACCTGGTGTGCAGCGCCCCGCAGGGTGATGCGGTGACAAAAGCGCACGCCGCCGCGAGGGGTGTTGTCGCACAGCTCTGAGGTCAGAGTGATGTCGCCGAGCAAAAAGCTCTGGCTGGGCAGCCAGGCCCAGGGGGGCGGCAGCGTGGCCCGACAGTAAACTTGGTTGGGGGCGAGGCGATCGCACACCACCGTTTTGGGGCTGGGGCGGCTGACCCCCCACAGCCCCAGCAGTGCCACGCCGATGAGCACTACTACCGGCACCCGCCGCAGTCGCAATCGCCAGCTATCCATGGCGGTTTTTCCTCGCTATAGCCATTGCCGGCACCGTTAGGTCGTGCCCTGCCCTCCATCCTGCCACAGGGTCAGCCCCTGGCCCCTTGCGCTCCCGGACAGATTAGGGCATGCTCGGCCATGGGCTGGCTACAGTGCTGGGCTGAGCTGGCTGCCCCATTCCTCTAGCGCACCTTCTTATTTTGTTCTATGGGCCAACACATTGTGATTACTGGCGTCAGTCAGGGGCTGGGTCGGGCCATGGTCGATGGCTTTATTGCGGCGGGTCACCGGGTGTCGGGCTGTGCTCGCCGCCCGGAGGCGATCGCCGCCCTGGCAGCCCAGTACCCAGAACCCCATCAGTTCACCACGGTTGATATCCGCGACGATGCAGCGGTGGCGGCCTGGGCTGAGGGGGCGATCGCCGCCAACGGTCTGCCCGACCTGGTGATCAACAATGCTGGCCTGGTCAACCATCCTGCCCCGCTGTGGAGCGTGCCCGCCGCTGAGGTTGACGCCGTGATTGCGGTCAACCTCAACGGCACCGTCAACGTAATTCGCCACTTTGCGCCGCCCATGGTCGAGGCGCGATCGGGTATTTTTGTCAATTTCAGCTCGGGCTGGGGGCGCTCGACCTCACCGGAGTTTGCCCCCTACTGTGCCACCAAATGGGGGGTGGAAGGGCTGACCCAGGCCTTCTCCCAGGAGCTACCCGCCGGTATGGCGGCGGTGGCCCTCAACCCCGGCATCATCCACACCGCCATGCTTGAAACCTGCTACGGCGACGATGCCGCAGCCTATACCCCCATCTCAGCCTGGGGAAAGGCCGCAGTGCCGTATATTCTCAGCCTTCGACCCGCAGACAATGGACGGGCGTTGACCGTGCCAGTCTAAAGCCCGCCGGGCAGACATCGCCATCGCCAAAGGGGGTAGAAGCTTTAGAAACGTTTGAACGTTCAAACGTTTTGAGGAAAACTGTCCTAACCAGACTGGCTACAGCTATATTTTCAGGTCTTATGCCCTTGGATGGATGGGCAAGCCCTGTGGCAGAGGATAGATTTGTCCAGACTACCGTTTCTGTGCTCTGTGTCCGTAATTAGCGCTGCCCGTAGCGCTGCAGAAGCCCATGACTTAACTGACGCACCCAGGGCGCAAATACGACAGCGTTTGAACCTTTAGCGTTTAACCCTTTACGGTTAAAGTTGGCGGCAGCGTCAGGGTTTTATGGCCCGGCAGCAACTGCTGGCAGCCTGGGTGAGCAATGCCTTTTTCCACGGCTGTGGGCTGGGGAACCCTTGCTATAGTCGATGGGTGAGGCCGATGAGAATTGGCCCGCTACACACTTTTCCGCATGAACTGAAGATCCTATGGCTGAGCCTATTGATTTCTCGCCCTCGTCGAGCCCTCCTGACTCTCAAGATCGCGCTCAGGGAAGCCACAGGGCCAGCAGTCCGGACGCAGCCAGCGGAGATCATCGTTCAGCCCAGCCGCCCAATCTAAGTCTGGAAACTCAGGCGCTGCAAATCTTGGACAGTAGCGATGACTGCATCGCGGTGCTGGACTTAGACGGGCGCATTCTGTTTGTGAACCGGGGCGGGCAGGGGCTATGGGGTGTTGAAGAGACTGTGCCCGTCCTCAACAGCTGCTGGGTAAACTTTTGGCAGCCGGCGGAGCAGCCAGCGGCCAGGGACGCGATCGCCCGTGCCGCCGCAGGCGAAGTGTGTTCTCTGGAGGGCTACCGTCCCACTCCCAGGGGTGAACCCAGGTGGTGGGATAACAAACTTAGCCCCCTGCGCGGCGCAGACGGCCAGGTCGAGCGGCTGCTGTGCATCGCCCGCGACATCACCGCCCACAGGCAGATTCAAGATATTGGTAAACAGGCCGAGGAAAAATTACGGGAATCTGAAGGTCGGTATCAAGCCATTGTCAACCAGGCCGTGACCGGTGTTGCCTGCACCGATCTTGAGGGCAGGCTGATGCTGGTCAATCAAAAGTACTGCGACATCACCGGCTACTCAGCCGCCGAGCTGAAGCAGCGACGCATGCAGGATATCACCCATCCTGACGACCTGCCCCGCAACATCGAACTGTTTGTGCGAATGGTGACGGAGGGCACCCCGTTTGAGATTGAGAAACGCTACATCCGCAAGGATGGCTCGATTGTCTGGGTCAACAACAGTGTGTATGTGATCTGCGATCGCAACGGTCAGCCGCAGTCGGTGGTTGCGATCGCCCTGGACATCACCGAACGCAAGCGCCGCGAAGCCCATGCGGCCTTTCTCGCTGAGATTGGCGAAGACTTCTCCCATTTTTCAACCGCCAATGAAATTATGCAAACGGTTGGCGCAAAGATGGGGGCCTATTTGCAGATTACCACCTGCAACTTCACCGATGTCGATGAAGCCCACGATCGCGTGACCGTCCACCACGGCTGGAGCAGCCCAGAGGTGCCCAGCACCGTAGGGACGTTTTGCATATCTCAATACTTAAGCAAAGAGTTTGAGCGGGCCAGCCGGGCTGGAGAGACCGTGGTAGTGGGCAACACACAAACCGATCCGCGCACCGATGCCGCAGGCTATGCAGCCCTCCATATGTACTCCTTCGTCTCCGTTCCGTTTCACCGCAACGGCGAGTGGACCCACTACATCGCCGTCTGTGACTCGCAGCCCCGCGACTGGCGCGATGATGAAATCGAACTGATTGAAGAGATCTCCAACCGCATCTTCCCCCGGCTAGAACGGGCCCGTACCGAAGCCGCCCTGCGTCAGAGTGAGGAGCGGTTTCGCACCGTCACCGCTACGGTGCCCCAGCTAATTTGGACGGCAACACCCGATGGTTATGTAAACTACATGAGCGACCAGTGGGCAGACTACGTCGGGCTAGCGCCAGAGCAACTCCACGGCTGGAGTTGGCAACAGGTCACCCACCCAGAAGACCTGCCAAACACCGTCCGCGACTGGCGGCACTGCATTCAATCGGGCGAGCCAGTAGATATTAAACATCGATTTCGCCATCGCACCGGGGAGTGGCGCTGGCAGCTGGTGCGCGGCATTCCGATCAAAGATGCCGCTGGAAACGTCAAACAGTGGGTTGGCACCTGCACCGATATTCAAAAAGAAGTCGATATCAAAGAAGCCTTGCGCGAGTCAGAGGCCAAGTATCGATCGCTGTTTGATTCTATCGACGAAGGCTTTTGCATTATTGAAGTGTTGTTTGATACCGCCGGAAATGCCTTTGACTACCGCTTTTTAGAGGCTAACGCAGCATTTGAGAAACAGACGGGGCTGGTGGACGTGGTCGGCAAAACCATGCGCGAATTCGCCCCGCAGCACGAGCCGTACTGGTTTGAATTTTACGGCAGAATTGCGCTCACGGGGGTACCCGAGCGGTTTGAAAACACGGCCCAGGAACTGGGGCGGTTTTACGATGTTTATGCCTTTCGCATGGGTGAGCCCCAGGAGCGCAAGGTGGCCGTTCTCTTCAACGACATCAGCGAGCGCAAGCGCGTCGAAGACGATCGCAAACGGGCAGAACAGGATCTGCGGGAAAGCGAGGAGTGGGCGCGCTTAGCAATTCAGGTTGCCAAACTGGGCGGCTGGCGGCTGCATCTAGATACCAGCCTGGTTGAGATGGACGAGCGGATGCGGGAAATTTGGGGAGAACCAGAGGATGTGGTGATGGTGCCGCTGCCGCAGGTTTTGGAGCGGATGCACCCGGAGGATCGCGAACGGGTTGCGGCTGAGGTGAATGCGGCGATCGATCCTCAATCCACCGGCACCTATGAGACTGAGTACCGCATTGTGTGGAACGATGGCACCGAGCGGTGGGTGCTCGCCAAAGGCCAGGCCCAGTTTGAGGGGGGAGGAGAGTTTCGCCGCACGGTGGATTTTTTTGGCACACTGCTGGATATTACCGATCGCAAACAGGCAGAAGTCGAGCGAGAGCAGCTGCTACAACGGGAGCAAGCGGCCCGAGAAGAGGCCGAACAGGCTAACCGCATTAAAGACGAATTTTTGGCGGTGCTATCCCATGAACTCAGGTCGCCCCTCAATCCCATTCTCGGCTGGTCTTCACTGTTGCTGAGCGGCAAGCTCGATACCGCTAAAACAGCCCACGCCCTGACAACCATTCAGCGCAACGCCAGGCTTCAGTCAGAGCTGATTGAAGACCTGCTGGATGTATCGCGAATTTTGCGCGGCAAGCTAAACCTCAACGTCGGGCCGGTCAACCTGGCCAACAAGATTCGAGGCGCGATGGAAACAGTACAGCTGGCAGCAGAAGCCAAAGCGATCGATTTGCGATTTACGAGTTTAGATTTCGGCCTGGAGAACCAGGACACACTATCCTCCGGCGCAGCGGCCCACGGCGCTGTCCAAAAGCAAACCTGTATGGTTTGGGGAGATTCCACCCGATTGCAGCAGGTGGTCTGGAATTTGCTCTCCAATGCCGTAAAATTCACCCCCGAGGGGGGGCGGGTCGATATCTACCTCGAACGGGTTGACGCCTGTGCTCAGGTCACGGTCAGCGATACAGGTCAGGGCATCAAACCCGATTTTTTGCCCTATATGTTTGACTACTTCCGCCAGGCCGATGGCACCACTACCCGAAAGTTTGGCGGCCTGGGATTAGGTCTGGCGATTGTGCGGCATCTGGTTGAACTGCATGGCGGCACCGTTAGGGCCGACAGCTTAGGCGAGGGGCAGGGCGCAACCTTTACCATTCGCCTTCCCCTCTTGCAGGCTCCCCTACAGGTAAACCAGAATCAGCGATCGCCCCAGCAGGCCCTCGATCTGAGCGGCATTAAAATTTTGGTGGTGGACGACGAACCCGACACCCGAGACCTAGTGGCCTTTGTGCTCGAACAGCAGGGGGCACAGGTGGTAGCCGCCGCCTCTGCCCGCGAGGCACTGCTGGCTTTGCCTCAGGCCCAGCCCGATGTGCTGCTGAGCGATATCGGTATGCCAGAGATGGACGGATACATGCTAATCCGGCAGGTAAGAGCGTTAGCCCCCCCAGAGGGGGGGCAGATTCCGGCGATCGCCCTCACCGCCTACGCGGGCGACACCAATCAACAGCAGGTGGTTGCCGCCGGCTTCCAAAAGCACATCTCAAAACCCATTGATCCTAAGGTGCTGGTGCATGCGATCGCCCAGCTCATTCACTCTCGCTAGGGTTGACCAGCCAAAACGATATCGATCAGGCGCTCAGCAGGGCTGCTCTGCCGATTCACAGGCTCCAATGCTCACCCAACTGGTTGAACCATCGGCCCAGTGTTCTTTCTTCCAGATGGGGGCGTTGTGCTTGAGGGTGTCGATCGCATACTGACAGGCCGCAAACGCCTCGGCCCGGTGGGGGCAGCCCACCGCCACCAGCACGCTGATGTCGCCCACGGCCAGCTTGCCCGTGCGGTGGTGAATGACGACGCGGGTAGCCTCCGTCCAAGTAGCGCGGATCTGAGCGGCGATCTGCTTAAACACCTCCAGGGCCATCGGTTCGTAGGCCTGGTACTCCAGGGCGACCACGGCTTTGCCCTCGCTGTGGTTGCGTACCATACCGCTCATTACCACCACGGCCCCGTTGGCGGGGGCATCGGCGAGGGTGTAGACCTCATCTAGGGAAAGGGGGGCAAAGGTTACCCGCAGGCTATCGGCGGTGGAGCCTACCACAGGCCCGGGCGTAGCAAGCTGCATAAAGAACTCATAAAAAACGACAGAGGTGGCACCGGCTTAACAAAAATTCGTCTACTGTGATGAACGGTTATGCCGTACAGAACCCATCCGACGGCAGAGGCGTCGAGCGGGGTGGCCCAAGGGCAGAGCCCGTCTGGTATTGGGGCCAACATCGTCCGCTGCCGGTGCCTTGCATTATAGGGTGGGTGACCCTGTTCCTGAAGTCTAAGCCGGAGGTATACCGTGGTTGATCTATCGGCCTGCCAAATCACATCGGCGGGTGACTTCACGCGATCGCTCTGGCGATTGCTCAGTCTGCTCCTCCATCCGCACCTGGTGCTACCGGTGCTGGCGGTGACGATCGTTGCCCCCTGGATTGTGCGCCCCCGCCGCTGGAAGCGCCGCATCAGTCTGGCCGGGGTGCTGCTGGTGCTGCTCTACAGTCTCGGCCTGTCTCCCCTGGGCACTCAGCTAGGCGGTAAAGGTCTGGCGCTGCTGATTCCCCAGGATAGCGGCCAGCCCGCTGACGCCATTGTGGTGCTGGGCCGCGGGCGAGACTTTCGCCCCAGCCGGGTGCAGGTGGCCGCCGAACTGTGGCGGCAGCAGCGGGCACCCCTGATCTTTGCCAGCGGACGCGGCGATGCCACAGAAATCGGCCAAATGCTGGAAGCCGTCGGAGTACCCACCGCCGCCATCGACGGTGAACCCTGCTCGGGCACCACTAACGAAAACGCCCTGTTTACCGCCGCGCTGCTGCAACCCCAGGGCATCAGGCGGTTAATTTTGGTCACCGACCCGCCCCACATGGCGCGATCGCTGCTCACCTTCCGCAGCCTGGGGTTTGAGGTCAACCCCCACCCCAGCCCGGTGCCCAACGGCCTGGGCGACCGCAGCCAGCGGTTTTTGGTGCTGCGCGAGTGGGCCGGGCTGATCGGCTACGGCATGATGGGCCGATATTTTGCCCGGGCAACGGGGGAGGTGGGGTTTGGGGCGTAGGGGAGTGGTGGGGTGGTGGAAGTTTCGAAGTTTGAGTTTTGAATTTTAAGTTTTGAATTGGCGGCATTAACTCAAAACTCAAAACTTTCTCCTTTACTCATCCTCCCTTCTCCCCCACCCCCATCAAGTACAGCAGCGCCATCCGCACGGCGACGCCGCTGGTGACCTGGTCGCCAATCAGGCTTAACTCCGGGTCATCCATGACATCGGAGCTGATCTCGACGCCGCGATTTACCGGGCCGGGGTGCAGCACTTTGACGGTGGGCTGGCAAGCTTGGAGGCGATCGCGCGTTACCCCAAACCCCTGGTGGTATTCCCGCAGGCTGGGCAGCCGGTGCTGGGCCATACGCTCCTTTTGCAGGCGCAGGGTCATGACAAAGTCGGCCCCCTCCAGGGCTGGGGCCAGGGTGCTGTGCTGCACAATGGCGCGGGGAATATCGATGGGCGACTGGGTAATAAAGGCGTCGGCGAAGCCGGGAGGCAGCAGGGTGGGGGGTGCCGCCAGGTGCACCTCCGCGCCGCAGGCGGTCAGGCACCAGAGGTTGGAGCGGGCCACGCGGGAGTGGAGAATATCGCCCACCAGGGCAATTTTCTTGCCTTTTATTAGGGATGCCGTGGGTTGTTCCGGATTTAGGGTCAGCCCCAGCGTGAATAGATCGAGCAGGGCCTGGGAAGGGTGGGCGTGCAGCCCGTCACCACCGTTGAGCACGCCGACCCCGGTGTGCAGCCGATCCATTTCGGCGGCGATCGCCCCCGGCACCCCCGCCTCCTGGTGGCGAATCACCATCAGGTTGGTGCCCATGGCCAGGTAGGTCTTGGCGGTGTCTAGAATGGTTTCACCTTTGGTCAGCGATGAGGTGCCGGGGGCAAAGTTGAGCACGTCCGCCGACAGCCGCTTGGCGGCCAGTTCAAAGCTGCTGCGGGTGCGGGTAGAGGGCTCAAAAAACATGTTGGTGACCACCAACCCCTGCAGGGCGGGCACCTTACGGGTGCGGCGCGACAGCACCTGCCAAAAGCTCACCGCCGTCTCCATCACCGTTTCAAACTCCGCCGCCGTAAAATCCGCCAGCGACAGCACGTGTCGTCGATTCCAGGAAGCACTCGCCATGGCCCGTTGCCTCAACCCCGTTCAATACCGTCCCCACCATACCTGGCGGGGGGCCTCAGGCATCATGTTTGGGGCAATTTTCCTGGTGCTGGTCGGGCTGCTGGGAGGGTGTTCTGGGGCCGAGCCTGAACCTGAGTCTGAGCCTGAGCCGATACCCGAAGCAATAGGAGGGGCTGAGCCGATGGACTCCGCAGCGGCGGCGGCATTCCCCTTCCAATCCCTAGGGCAAGCCCCCAGCCCGGTCGATGCCCTGACCCGCGCCAGCCGCCTCATGCAGGCCAAGGCCCGGCGGCTGGTGGTGCCCGCCGACCCGGTGGCCGTTGACCTCTACACCCTCGATCGCGCCTGCGAAGGCTACCAGAGCGAACCCATTCAGGTGCCCCGCCCGCAGAGCATGGAGGCGACCGTCGATCTGATTTTGGCGGAGCAGGCCATTCCAGAGCTGACCCTCTCGGGCTACCGCACCCGCTTTGACCCTGAGACCAAGACCGTCACCATTGACCTGCGGGTGGCCCGCGACTCGCGCCGGGTGCTGCAATCGCTGTCGGTGTGCGAGCAGAAGGCGCTACTGGGCAGCCTGCGCGAGACCCTGCTCAACCAGCCCGACTGGCAGATTGAGGCCGTGACCTTCACCAACCGGGGCAACCCCCTGGTGCTGTAGCTGGTGCTGTAAGCTCAGGATCTCACCAGGCTCTGCTGGTCAAACCAGCCCTGGAGCTGATCTACGGTGGTGCAGTCCATCAGACTGTCTAGCAGGGTGCCCTGGCTAAAGTACTGAGCCACCGTGGCGAGCTGGGTGAGGTGATCCTGGGTGGTGCCCTGGGCGGGGGTCAGCAGCAGGACTACTACGTGAATCCGCTGGCTGGCGCGGCGGGTGTCGCCGAAGCTCTGGCCATCGCGCTGCATGCCCCGGCGGTGCACCCCCAGGCACAGCTGGGTGCCCTTGAGCTTGGGCACTCGGGCGTGGGAAATAATCACCCCCGGCAGCACCTCGCTGGCGTAGCCCACATCGTCAAAGGCAAGGGCCTTGAGCACGCTTTCGTGGCGCGGGTCGCCGCGATCGATGGCGGTGCTGAGTAGGGTATCGACCGCCTCTTCGTAGGTGGCGGCGGTCAGGTCGAGGCGCACCCGCTCCTGGGAAAGCAGCTGCCCCAAACCCAGGGGCTGGGTCGCCCCAAAGTACTGGGCATCTTTTTCGGAGGGATAGAGCACCAAAAAGCTGAGCTGAGAGTCGGCCAGGGTTTGGGGCAGCCGCTCCAGAACGCGATCGTAGGCGACGGTGCCCTCGCGGGCGCTCATCAGCACGATTAAGTCCCGATCGCCGGAGGAGTCCTTGAGGGTAGCGCGGGCCTCATCCCAGGTGGACATCTCCATGAACCCGGTGCTGACTTCAATGGGCACGTCTTCAAAGTGCTGGCGGTAGGGTTCGGCCCCGTCGTTGACCACCAGTACCTGAAGTTTGGCCCCCAGCTGGTAGGCCAGGTGCTTGAGCGATCGCACTCCCTCATAAAACCCTGGATTGTGGTCAATCACGGGGGGCAGCACCACCACCAGCCGCTGAAAGGTGTTGACCGGATGGTTGAGCCGGCACACCCACACCTGCTGGGGAGCCTGCTCCAGCATTTGGTCGATCACCGAGCCAAAGATGCGCTGGCGGGCCGAGCGGGTGCCGTTCCAGCCGATCACAATGTCGCTGATGCGGCGCTCCATGGCGGCTTCGACCACCCCCGAGGCGGGGTTGCGGGCCACCCGCGTCACCGGGTTCACCGGCAGGTCTAGCTCCACGGCGTGCACCACCGCATGGGCCAGCAGTCGCTCGGCGGCGGCCACACTGCTTTCGGTGGCTTCGGCTTCGCTTTCTTCAGCGATCACCGTCAGGGGGTAGACGGTTTCCTCAGATTTGTTGTCGCGCAGCAGGGCAGCCACATTGACCAGGGCCTCACTGGTGGAGGGGTTGGCTAAAGGCACCAAAATGCGCTGGGGGGCCTGGCGCGGTTCGTAGTGCTGCTCCTCTTGCTGGCGGGCCACCTGGCGACCGAAGCGATCGACCACCGAGGGGCCAAGAATGCAGGTGGCAAAAATCATCAGCACCACCCCGTTGAGCACGTCGTCGCCAATGATGCCCAGCTCGTAGCCCACCAGGGTGGCGGCCAGGGTGGCGGCGGCCTCGCAGGTGGAGAGGCCAAACATCACCCAGCCCTCGGCGGCGGTGTAGTTGTAGATCCGTCGTGTCACCCCGGCAGCAATGAACTTGGTGATCACGTTGGTGGCCAGCATCGAGATCATTACCACCCAGGCGGTGAGGCTGCTAAAGAGCACCGACACATCCACCAGCAGGCCAATAAAAATCAAAAAGAACGGAATGATAAACGCGTCGCCAAAGAACTGGATGCGGGTCATCAGGCGGCTGCGCTCGGGTATCAGCCTATTCAGGGTCAGCCCCACCAGAAAGGCCCCCAAAATCGCCTCGGTACCCACCGCACGGGCCAAAAATGCGCCGATAAACACTACCGCCAGCACAAACACAAACTCGCTCCTGCCGCCGTCTTCCACATTGCGAAAGAACCAGCGGGCCAGGGGCGGCAGCAGGTAGATCACCGCTGCAATGTAGATCGCCATGGCCAGCGCCAGAGACACCCAAAACATGGTGGTCAGCTCGCCCTCAAAGGCGCGGGCCACCACCACCAGCACCAGCAGCGCTACGGTATCGGTGAGAATCGTGCCGCCCACGGTGGTGACCACCGCATCGTTTTTCATGATGCCCAACCGGCTGATGATCGGGTAGGGCACCAGGGTATGGGAGGCAAACATGCTGGCAATTAGAATGGCCGCCAACCAGTCAAAGCCCAGTAGGTAGTGGAAAATCAGCGTGCCCGCCAGCTGCGGAATGGTGAAGGTAATGACGCCAAACACAAAGCTGCGATCGCGGTTTTTGCGAAACTGAGCCATATTGATCTCAAGCCCCGACAAAAACATGATGTAGAGCAGCCCCACATTGCCCAACAGCTCGATCGCCTGGCCGCGCTCAAGGACATTTAGCACGCTGCTGCCCAGGACTACTCCCGCGACAATTGGCCCAATTAATCCTGGCAGTTTAAACCGCTCAAAGAGCAGCGGCGTCGCCAAAATCACCACCATACAAATGCCGAAGATCAAAATCGGATCTTCTACGGGCAGGGGCATGCCTAAAATTGATTCCATTGCGATTGTCCTTAACGCGATAGAGAAGCTATTGAGAATATTGGGTCGCCATGGGCCAGTTTCCTGGGGATGCGCCCACCGAATTTTCCGGGGGCTGACAGCGATCTAACAGCTCAGGGATGTTCCAGCTAGCAGGCGCTGGGCGCTTGGGCTGCACTACCATGAGCGTGCAGGGGCTGTGCTGCATCACGTAGTCGGTTGTGCGGCCAAGCAGCCTCGACCCGTGCCCCAGGACGACCAGATCGGCTTGCCACTGCTGCGCTAGGGCGCAAATTTGGCTGTCGGCCTCCCCAACTTTGCAGAGCACCTCAGCCGATATGCCCTGGCTCTGAGCCTGGAGGGCGTAGTGGCACAGCCACTGCCAAGCCCCACTGACATCCTTTAAGTGCTGATTTTGCCACTGCTGGCGCTTGGCGGAGGGCACCAGGCCGAAGCCCGCGTCGATGCAGCTATTGAGTTGAGCAAAAGACAGTGGACTGAGGCAGTGAACCAGCAGCAAATTACCGTTGTGGTGCTGGGCCTGGGCGATCGCAAATCCCAGTACTTCTCGGTCTCGATGGGTGCCATCGAGAGCCACCAAAATTCGGCTCAAGGACGTTTCCATGGCGTGTTCTCCAGGGTTCAAGGTCGATAGGAAACCGCACCGCTGCGGTACCAACCAAGGACACTGACAAATTCTGGGCATTCTAAAAATGCTGAATTGCAGTCTCCTCTCAAGGCCGACGAGGTTAGCTGACGGGCTAGGACTGAGAGATGTCCTTCCTGGCTATTGGTCAAAGGGATATTCCCCTCGACCCATCAGGATTGGCCCCGTGAATTGGTTCCCCCGTTCCAGGATCCAAGCGGTTGCGATCGCAACCCCCCCGAACCTGGATTAGGCCAGTAAAACTGTGCTTCGGCGAATGTATCACCGTCGATTGTCGCCACCATCTATCCGCAGAGATAGATCGTTTAAGGCAATCTCTAGGAAAGATTTTCCCTCAATGTAGGATGGGCAAAGCCCTTTGCCCATGCCCATCAAGGTTGTCGAGCGATGGGTACGCAAGCTTTGCCCGTCCTACAGGGGTACTTTCTAATCTAGAAAATGACTTCAAAAAAGTCTGCCCAGCGGGCTTTTACCCTACCTAGACAGCACTTCAACCTCTAGGCTGGGGTCGTTGGGTACCACCATGACTGAGCAGGGGGCATGGTTGGCCACGTAGTCACTGACGCTGCCTAGAACGAGCTTTTTTAAGCCCCGCTTGCCGCTGTTGCCCACCACTACCACATCGGCTCCCCAGGCCTGGGCCAGTTGGCAAATAAAGGGGCCAGGGTCGGCTATTTCACAGACAAAATCGGTTGAGACGTGGTGTTGGGCCTCGGTGCGCAGCTGCTCTAGCCAGCTGCGGGCCTCCTGTATCTGGTGGAGCTGGGCCGTCTCCTCCTCGTGCTGCACCCTGGTAGAGCTTTGCAGGCCTACGCCAGCATCGATCAGCTTTCCCAGGTTTTCGTAGGGTTTGACGGTGAGGCTGTGAACCAGGCGCAGTTGCCCGTGGGAAGACTGGGCTAGCCCTAGGGCATGGTCAAAGACGCGATCGGAGGCCGCCGTGCGATCAAGGGCCATCAGGATGTTTTGGTAGTTCATTGGGATCGCTCAAAGAAACGACGCTGGGGCTGATTGGGCAATACTCTAGAGAAGAGTCTCCCTCTGCTGAGGATGGGTAGGGTGGGCAAAGGGCCGTGCCCATGCCCATCAGGTCTATCGGGTGATGGGCGCGCAGGCTCTGCCCATCCTACGCAGGTATTTCGTTATCTAAGAATCCCTTACTTGGGTAGCCCCAGCACAGAGCAGGGAGTTTGGGTATCGAGCTGCCGCACCAGCTGATGCTTGGCCGTATGACACCCCACCAGCAGCACTTCAGCCCCAATCTCTCGGGCGACCTGGCTGAGCTCTGTGGCCACCTGGCCAACCCGCAGGTGGGCGTTGAGCGAACCGCGCCACTCGCTGGCCAGGCAGCGGGCCTGCCAGAGAATGCGATCGGCGTTGGCGATGGTTTTGGGCCGGGTTTTATCGACGACGTAAACCACATGCACCACCACAGGATTGGGCCTGGCTAAGCGGGTCTGGTGCGCCGCGCACAGCGCCAGGTCTAGGGCCGCCTGGCTGTGGGCCGAACCGCTATAGCCAACGACAAAGTTGATGGTTTGCTCCTCTACCCTGGGGTCTAGGGTTGGGGGCTTGGGCCGCAGCAGCAGGACGATATCCTTTGCCAGGTCGCGGCGACCCAGAGCCGCCTCTAGACGCATGATCATGGGTTTGATGGCGGCCTCGGGGGAAACCCGAGGCACAGTCGAAAGCGGCTGCCTCAACAGGGCAGTGGGACGTGATTTGAGCTGCATGAGACCCTCCTGGAGCCTAGTCATAAACAGCGAACAAGCCGTGGCAACACGACTTAGGACACTGAAACAACCAACGCATGGGCGTAAGTGGTGCTGGTTCAGTCTCCCTCAATGCCGACGAGGTTAGCTGACGGGCTAGGACTGAGAGATGTCCCTTTCCGAATACCCACAGTTGGGTATCAAGAACTCGGAAATACGCCCCTTTATCTGGGTTCCCCGCTCTAGCAGCCTAAATGCCTGTAAAGCGCTTAGCGGCTGCGTGATTTGATTAGGCAGACTTGTTCGATTCCCTCAATTTTAAATCCGGAAAACAAAAAGCGTCAAGCGAAAGATTACATTATATAACCATTTTCGAATTCCCAACCGTTGAAATAGTCAAGCTTGTCAATTGACACTAAATCCATTGGAGAAAGGAAATAAATTGATCTGGATTCAGTCCTCAACAAGCCCTGAGCTTATTTCTTATTAAAAGATTTTTTTAGGCGGCCAAGCATCATCCTTGGGAAGGATTTCTAGAAGGCTGTCTAGGTCATTCTACTTCTCTCTTAGCCGATAAAAAGGGGTTTGACGCTGTTCGAAGCCCCTATTTCCTTGATCCCTGTTGTCCGCACTCAGGATTTTTGTGGTTTAAAGCTTTCTGGCTGGCGCGGTCGATGTTGTGCGATCGCTGACGCATCCCACCCTGGTTGATTGGCAAAACATTGGGAGTAGGTTGGGGGAAACGAAGTGGAACCCAACGCAAGAACTGGTTGTATTGGGTTCTGCGATCGCGCCGCCCAACCTACACAGTAGCTGGTAGGGTTAGCTGCAACGCGCCGCCTGAAAAGATTTTGGTGTGTTACGCGATCGCTGATGCATCTCATCTGTCAATAGGAGCTTCTACCCGATGGATGAAACTCTCAGCCGGGATTGTTCACTGTTCTAAGCTTCTCCTGGTGATGCATTGCCGCTGATGAGACCGATCGTTTTTCCCCCAGGGAATTGGAGCCGCTAATGCAACCTACGGTTTGGCCCGGGGGAAATCGGGGCGGAGCGATGCGAATTTGGCACAAGAATTCATCTAACTACATCGATTGCATGTCGGTGGGCACTGCCCATCCTACGGTGCTGCCTGTCAAGCCTAAATTTGTAGGTTGGATGGTGCGCCAGCCTAACCCAACCTACGGGAACCCTCATTTTTAGGCTTGACGCTGCACTACGTCATTTGCTCGAAGTAGCTGTCGAGGAACCCGAGGGCGTGGTTGCGGAGGTCGTAGTATTCCTTAGATTCACGCAGGGCGGTGCGATCGCGCGGGTGGTCAAAGGGCACCGTCAGAATTTCGCCGATGTGGGCATTGGGGCCGTTGGTCATCATCACAATCCGGTCGGCCATATAGATGGCCTCATCCACGTCGTGGGTGATCATCATCACCGCCTGGGGGTTGCGCTCCCAGATGTCGAGCACCTGGCGCTGCAAGCGCCCTCGGGTGAGGGCGTCGAGGGCACCAAAGGGTTCGTCCATCAGCAGCATTTTGGGCCGAATCGCCAGGGCGCGGGCGATGCCTACCCGCTGCTTCATCCCCCCCGACAGCTCGTCGGGGTATTTGGCGGCGGCGGCGGTAAGGTTGACCATGGCCAGGTGCTCGTCCACCAGATCGGCCCGGTCGCGGGGAGACAGGCGATCGCACACCTCATCCACCGCCAGGCGCACGTTTTCGCGCACCGTCAGCCAGGGCAGCAGCGAGTACTGCTGAAACACCATCATGCGATCGGCCCCCGGCTTTTTGATCGGAGCTCCTTCTAAAAATATTTCCCCCGAGGTAGCCTGCTCTAGGCCACCGACAATTTTGAGCAGCGTCGATTTGCCGCAGCCCGAGTGGCCGATGATGGCGATAAACTCGTTAGCTCCAATGGATAGATTGATGCCATCAAGCACTACGTTGCGATCGCCGCTGCCGCTGGGGTAGGCTTTCACCAGGTCTTGAATAACGAGAAAATCAGTTTCAAACTCAACCTGTCGTCGATCGGAATATTGCGGGTACTGATTTGACTTAACCATGGTTTTCTCCTGAATAGTGGAAGAGCGTTAGAACGTGTGAGCGTTAAGAACGTTAGAGCGTTAAGAACGTTAGAGCGTGTGAGCGTTAAGAACGCGCCAACGTGCCAACGCGCCAACCCACCAACCTCACCCCATAAAGATCTTCTGCGGTCGCTTCGCCCGGATATCAAAGCTGTTTAAGTAGCCCACCGGGTCGCTGGGGTCGTAGGCGATGCCGTCGATAAACACCTCCCCCGGCTCCACCTTGTAATCCTCGGCGGGACAGGCAATACCCAGCTCAGCGGCGATCTCGCGGTAGAGATCGGTGCGCCAAGCCTGGCGGGCCTTGGCCTCGGCATCCGTCGGAAACTCGGCAATCTGCCCCCAGCGGGTGGCCTGGGTCATCAGCCAAATCGACTGCGACTGCCACAGAAAGGTGGAGTGGTCGTTGGCGGGCTGGGGCAGATCGTCGGGCAGGTCAAAGAAAAGGGTACTGTCGGGCATTTGCACGGTGCGATCCTGGCCGTCGAAGCCGCCGTAGTTGTAGTTGCCCACCAGGGCAGGCTCGGTGAACTTGGGCGGTGCCCCGGTAAAGGCGCGATCGGAGATGATTTCTGCCACCTCGGATCGGTTGGCCGGGTCGTCGCAGTATTGGCAGGCCTCGATCATGGCCTTGACCAGGGAGCGGTAGGTGTTGGGGTTCTCGTTGATGAAGTCTTCCATCACCGCCAGCACCCGGTCGGGGTGGCCGCGCCACACTTCTTTGCCGTGGGCAAAGGTAAAGCCCACGCCCTCGTTGCCGGTAATGGCGCGGGTGTTCCAGGGTTCGGCCACCATGTAGGCCTGCATCGCCCCAATCCGCACATTGGTCACCATCTGCGGCGGCGGAATAATGATGACGCGGAATTCTTCCAGGGGATTAATCCCCGCTGCCGCCGCCAGATAGCGAATAAAGTATTCGTAGATGGCCGAACTCAGCACCACCGCCCACACCCGGCGATCGGGAGATAGCCCAGCAAAGTAGTTGCGAAAGTCGCGGCCAAAGGCGTCTAAGTCACCCCCGTACTCGCGCCAGGGGCGCAGACCCGCCTCCCACATAGCGGAGTTCATAGTCATGGCGTTGCCGTGGCGGTGAATGGTCATGGCCGCACACATGGGGGCGCTGCGAGCCCCCTCTGCACCGATGCGGGCATTGGTCACAGCCCCCGACACCACGGGCGAGGCATCCAGACGGCCAAAAATCACGCCGTCGCGGGAGGTGCCCCAGCTGGCTTCGCGGTTGAGGGTGACGCTGAGCCCGTACTTGTAGAAGAAGCCCTTTGCCTGGGCCACGGCGAAGGGGGCACAGTCATTCACGGGCACGTAGCCTACCCGAATGCTGGAGCGCTCCAGACTGGCGGGGTCTACCACCCGCTCGACATTGGCCGCCTGGGCTGCCGCGCCGCCGCTGGGTGCTGAACCACCCTGGCGCACTGCTTGAGTGCAGGCCGAGGCTGCCAGCCCCGCTGTAAATCCGACCGCCCCCTGGAGGAGCGATCGCCGATTGATCCTGGTCATGGCTCTAATCCTTATGATGTGAGGCTTTTCGTTTTGGGGAGGTCAAAGAGTGCTGAGGAACTCTCCGAGCAAGAAGACCTTGCTGTTGGCCCGGCAATGACGGGCACCGCCCACCGCCGAATAATTGGTTTCCAGAAAGTCCCCTGGGCAGGCTCTCTAGCAAGTGTTCCAAAGGGGTTTGTGGGTGTCCAGGTTGATGGTGGGCAGTGCCCACCCTACGAGCACTACATCGCCTTGACGGGACGGTGGGTGGCCCAGCGCTGGAGCAGAGTAATGGCGTAGTCGAGCACCAGTCCGGTGAGGCCGATGACAATCACCGCCAAAAACACCGAGCTAAGGCTGAGTCGGTTCCATTCGTCCCAGATAAAGAAGCCAATGCCGATGCCGCCTGTGAGCATTTCGACCGCAACAATCACCAGCCAGGCAATCCCTAAACTGAGCCGCAGGCCGGTAAAAATGTAGGGCAAACTGGCGGGCCAGATAATTTTGTACATCTGTCGCCAGCGGGGCATTTCCAACACCCTCGCTACGTCTAAATAATCCTTTGGCACGCTGGAAACCCCCAGGGCGGTGTTGATCACCGTTGGCCATAGGGAGGTGATAAAAATCACAAAAATTGCCGATGGGTTGGCCAGGTTAAAGATGGCCAGAGCAATGGGCAACCAGGCTACCGGCGATACCGGACGAAACAACTGCACCAGGGGGTTGATGGCCATCATTGCCTTAGGCGATAGACCAATCCAAAACCCGACCGGAATGGCCACTAGCGTGCCCAACAAAAAGCCCAATAGTACGCGCCGCAGGCTGGCCAAGAGCAGCCAGCCAATGCCCAAATTGCCCGGCCCGCGCCGAAAAAACGGGTTGAGAACATAGTCTAAATTGGCTACTAATGCCTCCCACGGCGTTGGCATTAGCGTGGTAAAGAAGGTGGCAATTATCCACCAGAGCAATAGGACGGTGGCGAAGGCGATCGCCGGCAGTAGAATTCTTTCCCAAGGAAAACGAAAGGCTTTTTTAGCCGAACTAGGCCGCCCGAGACGGGCTGCCGAACGGGTCTGTGACCTGGGCTGCATCAGATCCTCCTAGAGGCTAGACTTGGACAGCGAACAAGCCGTGGTGATAACACGACTTAGGGCACTGAAACAGCCAAACATTGTGAAAATGCTGACGATTCAATCTCCCCTCAATGCCGACGAGGTTAGCTGACGGGCTAGGACTGAGAGATGTCCTTCTCCGATTACCCTCATTTGGGTATTTAGAACTCGGAGATTAGCCCCTTTACTGGTTCCCCCGCTCTATGGGCACACGGTGCCGATAGACTAGGCTGACTTGTTCGATTTCAAAGATACTAAACGCAGATAACTGGAGCTGTCAAGCGAGTTTCTATAACTTTTACCTAAATATTTGAGTTCAAATAGGCTCAATCTACCCATGGACATAGGTATTTTTGCTTCGAACTTTCTGATTCAGTAAAAGCTCGCCCAGGTTCTGCTTATTTAGACCCGTTAGCAACAATTTAAATGCCCGTTCCGAAGCATCTATTTCTTAAGATTTATGGGGTGCGCTGTGGCTTCATGTGACGTACTGACGACGCGCCAAAACAAGCCCAGCTGGCGTGCTGGCCCGCTGCCGCACCACAACTGAAAGCCGGAGCGATCGCAACAATTTATTGCTCCGAATTGTTGCCGGAGCTACATATTCAAAGACAGGCTCTTGCCAAGACATCTAGCAGTAGGCCTGAGTAAGTTGGGTGAGCTGAGCTACGTCGTCGGGGGCAAGTTCCCAGCCCAGGGCACCTCCATTCTGGGCGGCCTGGCGGGCATTTTTAGCGCCGGGAATGGGTAGCACATTGCCCTGGCACACCAGCCAGTTGAGGGCCACCTGGGCCGGGGTGCGATCGCGCTTCTCCCCAATCTCCGTCAGCGCTCGAATCACCGGCATCAGCTTAGTCAGCCCGCTCTGGCTGAAGCGGGGGTCGAGCCAGCGGGCTCCGGCGGGCTTGAGGTTGGCCTCTGGGGTGTACTTGCCGGTCAACAACCCCTGGGCCAGGGGACTGTAGGCGAGAATCGTCACCCCCAGCTCCCGCGCCGTGGCGATCACGCCATTGGTTTCGGGTTTGCGGTTGAGCAGCGAGTACTGCACCTGGTTGGCGGCCAGGGGCACTCCCTGATCGGCTAGGTAGCGATGGGCCTCACGCATCTGATTGGCAGAATAGTTGCTCACCCCAACAGCCCCAATTCGGCCCCGCTTGACCTCCGCCGCCAGGGCCAGCATCAAGTCTTGCTGGCTGAGCAAAAAGTCGAGGGGCCAGTGCACCTGGTACAGCGCTACTGAGGCCACCTGGAGGCGATCGAGGCTGGCCGTCAGGGCATCAGCGACGGATTGCTGAGAAAAGCGCCAGGGCAGCGGAAAATATTTGGTGGCAATGGCCGCCTGCCCAGGGCGCTGCTGCATGAAGCGGCCCAGCAGCCGCTCCGACTGACCAAACCCGTAGATTTCAGCGGTGTCGAACAGGGTGAGGCCGGCGTCGAGGGCAGCGCCAAAAGCCGATTCCAGATCGCTGTCGCTGTAGGCTTTGCCGTAGTCCCAGAAGATCGAGTCGCCCCAGGCCCAGGTGCCGATGCCCAGGGCGGGTACGACAAGACCGCTGGGGCCGAGGGTAACGGTTTGCAGATTGGCGATGGGGGGCATGGGGCAGACTCCAGCAATGGGGAGTTAACGACCTTATTGTAAACTTTGGTAAAGAGCTTTCAGAACCATCCCTAAGGAAGAACCTGCCATGAACCGCCGTCGTTTTCTCCAGGCCGCTCTGGGTCTTTGCCTGGTGTGCTTGAGCTGGATGGTCGCACCCCTGCCCACGCTGGCAATGGGGGGTGCCCAAATTCCGCTGGGCGAACCGGCTCCCGACTTTACGCTGCCGACCAACGCTGGGGATGGGGAAATTTCGCTGACGGACTTTCGCGGCCAGTGGGTGGTGCTTTATTTTTATCCCCGCGACTTTACTTCGGGCTGTACGATCGAGGCCCAGCGGTTTGAGCGCGACATTGCTGAGTATCGGGCACACAATGCTCAGGTCATTGGCGTCAGCGCCGACAGCGTTGAATCCCATGCTGAGTTTTGTGATTCTGAGGGCCTGGAGTTTCCGCTGCTGTCTGACCCCAGAGGAGCGGTGAGCAAAGCCTACGGGTCGTGGCTGGGGGCGATGTCGCTGCGGCATACCTATATCATTGGCCCCGATGGCACCATGCAGGCGCGCTTCCTCGGCGTGCAGCCAGTGATCCACAGCCGCGAGGTGCTGGCCGAGTTGGATAACCTACAGCAGGCGGCCTAGGGGTGAAATTTGAATGTGTGAACGTGTGAACGTTGGAATGTGTGAACGTTGGAACGTTTCTTTGCGATCGCACCCTCCACCAAACCCGTCGAGCTGCGCCATTGTGATCTGCCCTACATCCAAACCGGACGCCGAGCGTCTAAACCATTACAAGATGCCTAAGGCGATCGCTGAGACGGCCCCAGGCCAATAGACTCTAAAACAGTGCTACAGTTATCGCTCTTTGTTTTGGGCCAACTTTAAGGGAGAGAGGGCGCATGAATTCGCTCGGACGACATATTTTGGTTGAGTTTTTCGGCTGCTCGTCAGACATTCTCAACGACGTGCCGCTGATTGAGAGCAGCATGGTAGGGGCCGCCGCCGACGCTGGGGCTACGGTGATTAGCTCGGTGTTTCACCACTTCTCTCCCTTTGGGGTTTCAGGGGTGGTGGTAATTCAGGAGAGCCACCTGGCGATTCACACCTGGCCCGAGTACCGCTATGCGGCGGTGGATCTATTTACCTGCGGCGACACCGTCAACCCCTGGATTTCGTTTGACAAGCTCAAGCTGGCCTTTAAGGCCGACTATGGTTCGGCCCTAGAGATGAACCGGGGCCAGCTTGAACTGCTGGAGCGCATTGATGTTGACCTGGGCGAGCTGCGCGATGAAGTCACCAATCGACTCATTACCCCCAAGCAGAGCCGCAGCGTCTGGTTTACCGACAAAAACGACGACATTGCGCTGTCGATTCGCCACAAGGGCGATCGCGTTTTTCGCGAAAAGTCGCCCTACCAAACCGTAGAGATTTTTGATACCTTCGCCTACGGCAAAATGCTCACCATCGACAACATGGTGATGTGCAGCGAAAAGGATGAAAACGCCTACCACGAGATGATCATCCACGTGCCGATGCTGCTCAACCCCAGCTTTAAAGACGTGCTGGTAATCGGCGGTGGCGACGGCGGCAGCGTGCGCGAAATTCTCCGCCACCCCCAGGTCGAGAACGTCACCATGGTGGAAATTGACGAGGCCGTGGTGCGGGCCTCGAAGGAATTTTTGCCTTCGCTATCCGGTGCCCTCGACGACCCCAAACTCGACCTGCGGATCGAGGATGGCATTGCCTTTGTGGCCAATGCCCCCGACACCAGCTACGACCTGATTGTGATCGACTCCTCTGACCCGGTGGGGCCGTCGGAGGGGCTGTTTAGCACCGCGTTTTATCAGCAGGTGCACCGCATTCTCAAGCCGGGGGGTGCGATCGCCGCCCAGAGCGAGTCGCCCCGGTTCAACCAGCGGGCCTTTGTGGATATTCACCACTGCCTCAAGGGCATTTTTGGCGACGACAATGTGTTCTGCTATCTGGCCTTTATTCCCACCTACCCGACGGGCATGTGGAGCTTCAACTACGCCACCAAGGGGGCGGCCCACCCACTCCAGGGCATGGATGCGGCGAAATCTGAAGCCTTTGCGGCGGAGCACAGTCTGCAATACTACAACGTGGGCATGCACCAGGCTGCCTTTGCGCTGCCCACCTTTGTGCAGACCATGCTGAAGGCTTAACGCCCTAAACTAGGAGATAGGAGATTGGCAGGGGATGCTGCTCCTATCTCTTTTCTACGGAGCCGTGTGAATTGGCGTGGCTGTTGCTCAGATTGAACTACCAATAGATCAGATTGCTGAATTTTGCGATCGCTGGCAAGTCACAGAATTTTCCCTGTTTGGCTCTGCGCTACGCGATGACTTTCAGGACAGCAGCGATGTGGATGTGATGGTGCAATTTCATCCTGAAGCTCACCCAACCTTTCGCACCCTCGATCAGATGGAAGCAGACCTAAAGGTTTTGTTTTGCCGAGAGGTAGATTTGATCACTCGTCAAGGCGTTGAAACCAGCCTTAACTACCTGCGCCGCCACGAAATTCTTTCCTCTGCCCAGGTGATCTATGCAACGGGATCTTCACTTCCTGCTTGATATGTTGCAATCGGCAGAGCTGATCATTACCTATACCGAGCAATGTTCTGAATCCGAGTTTGCTAACGATATTCAGCTTCAAGACGCGGTTATCCGCCGCATACTGGTAATTGCCGAAGCTGCCAGGCGGGTTTCAGACACCACTCGCCAGGCATTGTCCACTATTGCCTGGCCAGAAATAAACGGCATGCGCAATCGCCTAGTCCACGGCTATGACGATATTGATCTCAGCGTTGTTTGGAACGTGGTTCAATCTGAAATTCCTCCTTTGATTGCAGAATTGAGATTACACGTTCCTCCAGAAAAATGAGCGCCCCCAAACGTTAGACAGGCTCAAAAACTAAGCAAACTCCAACTCGCTATGACCACCTCAACAGTCAATCTGCACACCTTCGACCCCAGCGGCGTGGGGCTCGACAACGGCAACCTCTACGGCCTGCCCTGCGACTACGACAGCGCAGGCATCATTGTTTTTGGCATGCCGTGGGAGGTCACGGTGTCGTACCACCAGGGCACCGCTCAGGGGCCAAGGCGGGTGCTGGAGGCATCCCCCCAGCTCGACCTGTACGATCGCGACAACCCCGAGGGCTGGCGACAGGGCATCTACATGCCGCCGCTGCCCCAGCATTTGATTGAGCTTAATCAGCAGGTGCGGGAAGCAGCAAATCGTGTGATTTTAGCCACGGAGGAGGGGGTGGCGATCGCCTCCCAACCCCTACTCCAAACCGATCTCGACAACGTCAACCACGCCTGCGAGCAGATGACCGGCTGGCTCTACGCCCAGACCGCCGCTGCCCTCGACGCTGGCAAGCGGGTGGGGGTGATCGGCGGCGACCACAGCGTGCCCCTGGGCTACCTGCAAGCTCTAGCCGAGCGTCACGCCGACTTTGGCGTGCTGCACATTGACGCCCACGCCGACCTGCGCCAGGCCTACCAGGGCTTTCGCTACTCCCACGCGTCGATTATGTACAACCTGCTGGGGCTGCCCCAGGTGAGTCGGCTGGTGCAGGTGGGCATTCGCGATCTGTGCCACGACGAGGTGTCGCTGATTAAAGAATCGGGTGGTCGCATCGTCACCCATTACGACTCAGTGGTAAAAGAAAACACCTACCGGGGCATTCCCTGGATGCAGCAGTGCGAGGCGATCGTGGCGGCGCTGCCGGAGCAAGTTTATGTCAGCTTCGATGCCGACGGTCTGGATCCCAAACTCTGCCCCAGCACCGGCACCCCGGTACCGGGCGGGCTGGAGCTAGAGGAGGTGTTTTGCCTGCTGCGCCAGGTAATCCGCAGCGGACGGCAGATCATTGGCTTTGACCTCTGTGAAGTGGGCAACGGCGAGTGGGACGGCAACGTAGGGGCCAGGGCGGTCTATAAGCTCTGCTGTCTCATGGGGCTGCCCAGGGGGGCGGCCTGGAGCCAGTAGAGTTGCCTTGGGTTCCGTCTCTCTTTGCAGGAGCCAGCCGGTGAAGTAGGGAAACACCGTGGCATTATGATAGAAATAGCTGTGTCGTCTTGAGTCTTAGAAAACACCTATGGATATTCTGTCATTTGGCTGGGTTGCGCTGCTGGTCGTGTTTACCTTCTCGCTGTCGATGGTCGTTTGGGGTCGCAACGGGTTCTAAGCCCAGCGTCTAGGTAGCTATGGAAGCAACTGTACAGGCCCAAGCCTTTAGCATTTTGGCCACCATTGCCCTGGTGCTGATGGTGGTTGTGACTGGCGGTGTGATTTACCTGACCGCCGCCGACTGGCGCGATCGCCGTCGCCGCAAAAACGACCAGCAGACCCCCAAGCGCGATCCACAGATCGCCAAGCGCTCTCCCAAGGGGATGGCCAAAAAGTAATCGGTTAAGAGGCCATTGTCATGTCTAGGGCTTCCGCTGGGGCACGGCAACTGGCCCTGAATGTGCTGCTTCAGGTGCAGGCAGGGGCCTATGCCGATGTGGCCCTGCACCGTACCCTGGCCCTGGAGGAGGCGTGCCGAGAACACGCTGCGGAGCGCGCCCTGGCCACCGAGCTGGTCTACGGCACGGTGCGCCGCCAGCGCACCCTGGACGCTCTGATCGATCAGCTGGGCACCCGCCCCGCCGCCAAACAGCCCCCGGTGCTGCGCCTCGTGCTGCACCTGGGGCTGTATCAATTGCGCTACCTGAGCGCTGTGCCCGCTGCGGCGGCGGTGAACACCAGCGTTGACCTGGCTAAGGCCAACGGGTTGGGTAAGCTGTCTGGGGTGGTCAATGGCCTGCTGCGCCAGTACATTCGCCAAGCTGAGCAGGCCGACCCCCTGCGGCTGCCCGATCACCCCGTGGCGGCCTTGGGCATCCGCCACAGCTACCCCGACTGGCTGGTGGCCCTCTGGCTCGACCAGCTGGGGCCATCAGAAACCGAGCAGCTCTGCCGGTGGTTTAACCAGGTGCCCTCGATCGATCTCAGGGTAAACCGCGATCGCACCACCGTTGCGGCCTTGCAAACCGCCTTTGAGGCGGTGGGCATTGCGGTAGAACCCCTGGCGGGCATTCCCTTTGGGCTGCGCCTGGTAAACCACCAGGGGGCACTCACTGACCTGCCGGGCTACGAGGCGGGCTGGTGGAGCGTGCAGGATGCCAGCGCTCAGCTGGTGGGGCTACTGCTTGCCCCGCAGCCGGGGGACATGGTGCTGGATGTGTGCGCAGCACCGGGGGGTAAGGCTACCCAGATGGCGGAGATGGTGGGACATGGGGGAAAGGTGGTGGCGTGCGATCGCGCCCCCTCTCGGCTCAAAAAAATCACCGCCAACGCCACCCGCCTGGGCCTCACCAACCTGCACGTCCACGGGGGCGATAGCACCGACTTAGCCCAGTTTCACGGCCAGGCCGACCGGGTATTAGTCGATGCCCCCTGCTCGGGCCTGGGCACCCTGCACCGCCACGCCGATGCCCGCTGGCGGCAGAGCCCTGAGGGTATCGCGTCTCTAGCCGAGCTGCAAACCGCTCTGCTGACCGAGGCCGCCCGCTGCGTGAAGCCCGGCGGCACACTAGTCTACGCTACCTGCACCCTGCACCCCGCTGAGAATGAAGCCGTGATTGAGCAATTCTGCCAAGCCGATCCGGCCTGGCAGATTCAGCCACCGGACTCCGGATTTGGCAACGGTCTAGAGGTTGCCCCTGAGGGCTGGGTGCGCGTCTGGCCCCACCGCCAAAATATGGACGGGTTCTTTATGGTGAAGCTGCAAAAGATTTAGATGGATGGCCTTCAGGAAACCGCTATTCTGACGCCTCAAGCTTTTCGCGCGAATCGCCCCAGTAGGCGCTGACGGTAATCACTTCCTGGTTGCCCTTGATCTCCGAGGTCCAGCGGTAGACGGTATTTTTGGGGTTTACTCCCACCTCTAGCAGCTTGGCCCCCATGTAGTACTCCATCGAGTCACGGGTGCGCTTTTTGAAAAACTCAGACTGGTCTTTGGGCACCGTGCGCGACAGATGGGCCTGGGTGTGTTTGGGCTGGGGCATAGCGATCTAGCAAAACTCGATTTAATCGCCTTATATCATAACCAGCGATCGCAATTCGTTGCAGAGTGCCTGGCCATTCCAGCCGCCGCTCTGGGCAATCTGACTATCAAATATGGCTCTCGTTGAAGACCACTATGGCGCATCCCATTCGCTGCAAACACTGTGGCCAGTCAATTCGATCGCGCCAGACACTGGCCGTGGTAGGCCGCACCCTTGAACCCCTGCACAATGCCTGCTACTCCGCCTATGCTGCCCAGCAGCCCTGGTATCGTAAGCCGGGCTGGCCGGTCAACCGCTGGCGATCGCTCCTGGCCTTCAACGCACTTTTGCTGCTGGGCGTGCTGCTGCTGCATCTGTTGGTCAGGCCGCTGTCGGAGTCTACGGCCCTAGGGCTGAGGCCGCTGCTGCTGGTGATCAACGGCTGGCTGCTGCTGGCCCGGCTGATCAGCTATTGGAGTATTGAGCGGCACCTCCCCTCACGGCAACCCAGCGGTGGCAAAAGCTAACGTTGGCTTGTGGTCTGCCAAGACGAGGTGACGGGTTAGTGGGGGGTGCGAGGTGCAAGGTGCAAGGTGCATGGATCTGCCTTAACCCCAACCCCCTAAACCTGACGTCTTAAACCTGCCCTAGACCTCTAGCGCCTATCCCCGTTGCCCCGATCCACGACTTGCCCTAAAACCCCCAGGTGCGTTTCGGGCCGGTATCGAGGTGAATGATGTTGGGGATGTTGCTGTAGATACCCATGCCCCCCGGCCAGCTCAGCATCAGGGCATTGGCCACCTGGCGACCGCTGAGTCCCTGTACCTGAATGTCGGCGGCGCGACCAAACAGGTGCTGGCTCTGGGTCGCACCTCCCACCGCCGCATTTACCGCTGGTGGTCGATACCAGGAGGTGATCTGAAAGGGCCGGTTGAGTCGGTTGCGGGCGGTCTGAAGGGCTCGGGCCAGGCCAATAATGTTGTCAACGATCGCCTGGGTTTCGGGAATGCGGGTGGCATCGCGGGTGGCCTCTCCCCAGGTAAAGTTGCCCCCCGGAATGATCGGCTGATCGGTGTAGAAGGTGGAGGTGTTGCCCGGCAGGCGAAAGGGGCGACCCACGTACTGGGGCGGCGGCGGTGCCGGTGGCGCGGTCGGGGGCGGATACACCACGACCCCGGCCCGCTCGACGCGGGCATGGCCCTGGAATATGTACCAGGTATTCAGCCCGTTGATGTCGTCTTTAACGTACCGGATGGTAAACCGAATGTGGCCGTTAAACGGCCCCTGGGCATCGGCAAAGGCGTAGGCGCTGAGCACAATGGTAGTGCCGGGCGCGGCGGCGACCCGCTCGTTGGCTGCCAGTTGGCCGCTGTCCACCGGACGGCGCTTAAACAGCGTGTTGGCGGTTACCCGCAGCACAAAGGCATTGGGGTCTGGGCGGGGAAACACCACATCGTTGTCAAGGGTGACATAGGCGTGGGGGGTAAATACAAACCAGGTGCTCAGACCATTGACAAAGTCTTCGGGGTTGCGAATGGCGATCTTGATGTGGTTGTTGAAATTGCCCTGGCTGTCGGCAAAGGCGTAGGAGTGCAGGTTGTAGGTTTGCCCCCGAGGCACCGCCACGGTTTCGCTGGGGTCGAGCAGGGTGGAGTCGAGGGGGCGGCGCTTGAGCAGAGTGCCGATGTTAATCCACAGCACGGGCATGCTCTCCTGGTCTTCGTGGGGGTAGACCACAACGCCGTCGGCCTCGACCTGGGCATCGCGGCTGGGCACAAACCAGGTGTTAAACCCGTTGGGGGCGCTGTCGCGGAAGGCTACTTTAATGTGGCCATTAAACCCGCCGTTGATGTCGGCGTAGGCGTAGGATTGCAGGGGGTAAAGGCTGCCAGCGGCGATCGCCACCTGCTCATTGGCCGCTAGCTGCCCCGGCGGCTCTGGTCTCAGCACCAGCACCGTCGCTCGGTTGATTCGCAAAACTTGGTTCACCCTGCATTCCCCACTCTCGTCACGGCCATCATATAGCACCATTTTTCTACCCTGGGGCAACCCCCTAGGGATGGGTATGGCCGATGGTTTCTGAGACTGGGCCCGCTGGACGCTGGTTCCGGGCGCTAGGTTTGGGCTCCGAGTGGGGGCGCTCCGCGTCAAACGATCCGCCGGAGTAATTTAGGTAATTTATAGATAGCCTTCTCCCCTATGCTGGGAGAACCCCCTGCCCGTGCCGCTGACCGTTCTTTTTTGTATCTATGACTTCTGTATCGCGCCTCAAGGCCAAACTCCCCACGCCCCTGGTTGCCCTGGCCGACCTGGCCTACAACTACTGGTGGAGCTGGACAGAGGAGCGGGTGGCTTTGTTTAGCAATCTAGATCCGGCCCAGTGGCAAGCCTGCGGCCACAACCCTGTAGCTCTGCTGGAGGCGGTGCCCGACGAGCGCCTCTGGCAGGTGGCCGAAGACCCCCACTATCTCAACCGCCTGCGCCAGCTAGCGCGGGAGTTTGAAACCTATCGTCGCGGGGCCTGGCCCAGCCAGGTCGCCCCGCACCTCAGCCTCGATCGCCCGGTGGCCTACTTTTGCACCGAGTTTGGCCTGCACGAGTCGCTGCCCTTCTACGCGGGCGGGCTGGGGATTATGGCGGGCGACAGCCTCAAGTCGGCCTCTGACCTGGGGGTGCCCATGGTGGGGGTGGGGCTGCTCTACCGCCAGGGCTACTTTCACCAGCGGCTCAACCGCAGCGGCTGGCAAGAAGAGCACTACACCCACTGTGAGGTGACGCATCTGCCGCTGGAGCTGGTGCGCGATGAGTTTGGTCAGCCGGTGACCATCAAGGTCGATATTCGCCAGCGCACGGTGCGGGTGCAGGTGTGGCGGGTACAGGTGGGGCGATCGCAGCTCTACCTGCTCGACACCGACCGCAGCGACAACGACTCCCTCGATCGCCGCATTACCAGCCACCTCTACGGCGGCAATGCCGAAACCCGGCTGGCCCAGGCCCTGGTGCTGGGCATTGGCGGCGTGCGGATGCTCCACGCCCTCGACATTGAGCCCACGGTGTACCACCTCAACGCCAGCCACGGGGCCTTTGCCCTGCTGGAGGTGGCCCGCCGAGAGCTGCGCTACAGCGAGGCCGACTTTGGGGCGATCGCCAAGCAGGTGCGCCAGCGCAGCGTGTTCACCACCCATTCGCCAGTGTCGGCGGCCAGCAACGTGTTTTCTGCCGACCTGATCGAGTCATTTTTGGGCGGCTACTGGCCCCAGCTCGGCCTCGCGCGGGAAGAATTTTTGGCTTTGGGCAACCGCCGTCCCGACGACCCGTGGGATCTCTTTTCAATGACGGTGCTGGCTCTGCGGCTGAGCGGCAAGGCCAACGGCGTTAGCCACCGCCACAGCGAACTCTGCCGCGACATGTGGCAGGCCCTCTACCCCGATCGCGAGGTCTCCCAGGTGCCCATTGGGGCGATTACCAACGGCGTCCACGCCCGTACCTGGACTGCGCCCCTGATGATGGACCTCTACCGCCAGCACCTGGGGGCTGACTGGCCGACCCACCTGGCCGACCCCGACCGCTGGGAGGGCATCAGCGCTATTCCCGACGAGCAGCTGTGGCAGCGGCACAACCTGCTAAAAGAACGGCTGATTGCCTACGCCCGCGATCGCGTGCGGGCCGCCCGCCGCAGCCGGGGCGAGGCCGCCGATGAAATCGCCGCCGTAGACAACCTGCTGGATCCGGCGGTGCTCACCCTGGGCTTTGGCCGCCGCTTTAGCCCCTACAAGCGGGGTGAGCTGCTGTTTAGCGACCTGCACCGGGCGATTCGCATTTTGGCCCACGCGCGTCGCCCCATCCAAATTATCTTTGCGGGTAAGGCCAGCCCCAGCGACGACGAGGGCAAGCGCATCATTCAGCGGCTGATGGAGTGGTGCCGCCACCCGGCTCTGCGCGATCGCGTCGCCTTTATCGAAGACTACGACATGGCGGTAGCCAAGCTGCTGCTGGCCGGGGTTGACCTGTGGCTCAGCCACCCCCGCCGCCCCGAAGCCTGCGGCACCAGCGGCCAAAAGGTGGCCCTCAACGGTGGCCTCAACTGTGGCACTCTCGACGGCTGGTGGGCCGAGGGCTACCAGGCCGGGGGGGGCGGCCAGGTGGCCAACGGCTGGGTAATTGGCCAGGTCGACCCCGGCACCGACCCCGACAGCCAAACCCGTCAGGATGCCGACGCCCTCTACGACCTGCTTGAGCGCTCCATCGCCCCGGTGTACTACCAGCGCGATGGGGCCGGGCTGCCCCGCCAGTGGATCGCCATGGTGAAAGCGTCGATCCGTTCCTGCGCGCCCCGCTACAGCAGCGATCGCATGGTGGGCGAATACCTCACCCAGATGTACACCCCCAGCGCTGAGCCCGCCCTGGCCAGCCCCGCCCCATGACCCTCTGGCAGGCCGATCTGCACCGCCCACCCCTGGCTGACCCCAGCGGCGAACCCCTATGGGAAATCTTGCTGTGCAGCGACGATTTTGCCTTTAGCTACGGGGCTACGGCTCCCCAGTCGGCGGTGAACAAAGCCTGGGTGAGTGAGCAGGTGAGCATCGCGCTAGAAAAAGCGGGCAATCCCCCAGCAAAGATTCAGGTGTTTCGCCCCCAGGCGCTGTCGCTGCTGACCGTTAGCTGTGAGTCGCTGGGAATTGTGGTCGAACCGACGCGGCACACCCCCACCCTGCACCAGTGGCTCCAGCAGCGGGCCAAATGGTACCCCAGCCAGCCCAACGCCATTCCTGTGCCCTACAACCCGCTGCACATTGAGTCGCCGCCCCCCGTGCCCCTGCCGGAAAATCTCTGGGGCGAATCCTGGGGTTTTACGGCGCTAGCGGCCTACGACTTTGAGCAAACCCTGCCCTACGAACCCATTCCCCTGCGCCACCTGCCGCCCAATCTCATGCCCTCCCGCCTGGGCCTGGCCAGCACCACGCCCATTCCCGGCACAGTGGTCGATGCGGGACGACAGGCAATGGCCCTGGCCCAGTGGATTCAGGCCAATGCTCCCGCCTGGCTGAGCTACGTGCGGGGGGAGCCGGATGGATTGATTTTGGAGGCGGGATTGTGCGATCGCTGGGTGTTCACCACCTTCAGCGACCCCGATGTCGCCGCTGCCGGTCAGCGCTTTGAGCAGCGCAAGCGGGAGAGCCAGGGTCTCCACTTTCTGCTGGTGCGCCCCGACGACTCAGGCATGACCACCACCGGCCTCTGGCTATTGCAGCAGCCGTTAGGATAAGAATGTCGGGTTATGATTATGGGTTACGGTTCATAGGAGGCGATCGCAGCACTATGGTTTCATCCGCCATTCGCACAGGTTTAACCCTAGAAACCTTTATCGCCGACTATGGCGATAATGAGCGCTATGAACTGATTGATGGGGAACTCATTGACATGGAGCCAACGGGGCCTCACGAGCAGGTCGCAGCATTGATTGGTCGGAAGCTAAATGTAGAAATTGACCGCATGGCGGTGCCCTACTTCATTCCCTACCGCTGTCTCATTTCTCTGTTGGGAACTAGCACCGCTTTTCGTCCAGACCTGGTTGTATTAGATGAAACCAAACTTGCCCAAGAGCCACTCTGGAGCCGTGAGCCTGTAGTCAGCCGAGGCGATACCGTCAAACTGGTGGTCGAAGTAGTCAGCACCAATTGGCAAAATGATTATGCCCGTAAGTACGAAGACTACGAAAATTTAGAAATCGAAGAATACTGGATTGTTGACTACCTTGGGCTAGGAGGCAAGCACTACATTGGCACGCCTAAAGAGCCAACCATCACCATTTGTCGGTTAATCAACCAGAGCTACAGTAAGACTTTACTACAGGGTTCAAAACCCATAGAATCTGCTGTTTTTCCTGAGCTCAAGCTATCTACAGATGTCTTGTTTGCCTTTGGTCAAAGCCGATAGATTAGCTATGCCGCCGTAGTTTGGGTTAGCGATAGCGTAATCAAACGAAACTGCTGCTGGTGTTGAGTTTTGCCTTCGACAAAGCTGCGCCAACGTGGCTTTTGCCCAATCTATAGAGCTTTTGCAGTTTGAGGAAACGCGGCATTACAGTGCGTAAAACCATGGATACTATCATGGCCACATTTTGTATCGAGGATAACCATGCTCTCCTGTTCTCAGACAGAGATTTTGTCCCATTTGTCGATTATCTCAACCTCAGAGCTTTCCTCATCATTTAGTGGCCTCCGATGCCGTCAGGGGCCTATGATAATGCAGTCCAGCTAGACAATAATTACCATGGCGGCACAGGCACAGATTGGCATTATCGGCGGCAGCGGTCTCTACCAAATGGAAGCTCTGACCGATATCGAAGAAATTCGCATTGACACCCCCTTTGGCAGCCCCTCCGATGCCATTATTCTCGGCACGCTGGATGGCACCCGCGTGGCGTTTTTGGCCCGCCACGGGCGCGGCCACACCCTCATGCCTACAGAACTTCCCTTTCGCGCCAACATCTACGCCATGAAATCCCTCGGGGTGGAATACCTGATCTCCGCCTCCGCCGTCGGTTCGCTTAAAGAAGCGGCTAAGCCATTGGATATGGTGGTGCCCGACCAGTTTATCGATCGCACCCGCAACCGCGTCAGCACCTTCTTTGGCGAAGGGCTGGTGGGCCACATTACCTTTGGCGACCCGGTTTGCAATGCCCTGGCCAAGGTGCTGGCCGATGCGGTCGAAAGCCTGGAGCTGCCCGAGGTTGGCCTGCACCGGGGCGGCACCTACGTCTGCATGGAAGGCCCAGCCTTCTCCACCAAAGCTGAGAGTGAGCTGTACCGCAGCTGGGGGGCCACCATCATCGGCATGACCAACCTGCCCGAGGCCAAGCTGGCCCGTGAGGCCGAAATCGCCTACGCCACCCTGGCCCTGGTCACCGACTACGACTGCTGGCACCCCGACCACGACAGCGTCACCGTGGAAATGGTGATCGGCAACCTGCAAAAGAATGCCGTCAACGCCCAGCGGGTGATTCGCGAGGTGGTGAACCGCATTGCCGCCAACCCGCCCGAGTCAGAGGCCCACTCGGCGCTGAAGTACGCCATCATCACGCCCCTTGACAAGGCTCCGGCAGCGACCCTAGATAAGCTCAGCCTGCTGTTGAAGAAGTACCTTCCCTAACTAAGAACCCCGGATTTTTTGAAAAATCCAGGGTTCTTTAACCTACAGCAAGCGGCCTAAACAGTATCTACACTTGCACTAGGCGCTGCAACGGCGGGGGCGCTTGCGCTCTGACTTTTTCTTGTAGCCGATCGCCTGGGCGGCGTTGCTGTCGGGGCCAAACTGCGCCCGCACGGCTTCTTTCATGCCTAAAATCGAGTTGTGAAAGTCCCATTCGGCCTGGCGGGCGGCATCGGTGGCGGCTTTGACCATGGCTTGCAGCTCGGTTTCTTTTTGCTGCATGGCCAGCATGGCGTTGTCTCGTCTATGGCCAAGATCGCCCGGTGCAGGAAGCATACTGCGGCCTCGATTTGGAAGATTGTGACCCAACACCAGCGGTTTTGATGAAACCTGGATGAATGCTACAACGGGTCGAAGCAAGGTGTGGCGCAACAATAGTGATGCAGGGCGAGAATGATTGATTTGCAGCAATGACAGCAGCATTGTGTATTGAGCAGGTAAGAGTGCAGCGGGCGACTATTCGAAGTTGCTCTATGACAGAAACATTGTGTATTGACTACTTAAAGGATTGTGCTGTTGCAGCAGCATTGTCGCGCCGCAACTTAAGATGTTGCGGCCTTGCAATAAGAAGTTGAGCTGTCACACTAAAGCATTGCGGTCTGACAATCGAATGTTGCGCGATCGCACTAAAGAGTTGCAGCCTCACACTAGATGATGCAGCCCCGACAATAGAGCGGTGGGGTGCTGCAGGGGGCGATTAACCCTAGAGCGGGGGGAGGTGTTTAGCTTGCTGAGGCGCGACAGACTCATGGATTAATGGAGGTATAGGCTTGGGCACGTTCTGCTTTGTCCAGCTGCCCCAAACTTCGTAAGGATGGGCATAGACTTGTTTTCTATGCTCACTTTACGTTCATCTAGGGCAGGTATTCACCATGTCTACCAAAGCTACTATCGCCTATGGGCAGACGTTTCACTTCTATCATGAGGCGCTGGATGACAACTACGTGTACCTGGAGCTGGAACAGGTGCAGTTTGAAGCCTCCTACAACCGGGTTATGGTGCCAATTCCGGTTCATATTTGGGAGGTAATTCGGCAGTATCCCGGTATTGATCTATCCTGGGCTGACAAGTCTGACGCGGAAATTTTAGACTACGTTAGCCAGAACGTGGACGAGCGCATTCGCGACTACGAAGCTGCTGAATCCGATAAGAAGGGTTGGGTCTCGATCTTAGGTGGTTTGGTGTTCGGCAAAGCCAATGACCCTCGTGACACACAGATTGAGCAGGGTGTAGCCCACTACCAACGGCTGCGGGAGCACCAACAGCAGGTCAAGGCTGCGATGGCAGAGCTACAGCAAGCCCAGCGCAACCCGGCCTAGTTTGGAGGTGCCCCTATGCTTGATCTGGACAAAATTCAACACCTGGCAGAAACCTACGCGCCCCAAGATCTGTTTGCGGCTCTGGTGTGGCAGCGGCAGTTTAACCTGTTCGACGGGCCGCAGGTGATTACTGACTTGGCGAACCACCCCGACCTGTGGGAAAGCTTTTTGTTTACCAAGCCCGTCTTTGCGCCCGATAAGAAGGGGCTGAGCTTCAATGGCGTGGTGGATACGCTGCTGGCCATGGCCAACTATCGCCCTATGCCAGATAGCAACATCATTCACTTTGTGCAGTATCCGGCAGATACGCTCTACGTTTTGACGGAGACCCAGGATGCGATTGTGGCGCAGCTGATCGAACTGGGCAAAAAGTGGAAGGCTGATGAGGTCTCTGCCTTTGATGGCTCTCTAGAAGAGGACGAAGACTGGAAGTTTAGGAACTACCTGGCGCTGCGGTTGAAGGAGGGCCTATGGGGCAAGCAGTCTGACCAGGATCGAGATGCGATCGTTGTCTCCTACTGGTGGGATTAGCCGCCAATTGAGCAAGAGTGTAATTCTGGCTAGTTGGCGCAGGGAAGCCAAATGATTTTGGCTGAAGTACCATTGCTGTAGAAGGAAAGCGATCCACAGCCTGAACCCTAGCGTCAGCAATGACTCCAGCCGAACGCTCACAACTGTTCGAGACACTTAGCAAGCTATCGCTTGGTGATTTTGAATGGTTATTGTTTAATCTTAAGCCTCCTGCTGGCATTGTCCCTCCTGATGTAGCACCCCAAAAAAGTAGAGTTGCCGCACTCTTAGGATGGGCTGATAATTTTGGTGGATGTGGTCTGTCAGAAGTTCAGAACTGGCTGCATAAGCTTGTCATAATGACTGCTTCTCAAAGCTCACTTACTGAAAAATTTCGGGAATACTTAGATTTAGTTTGCGGCGAATATCAAAATTACTGGGAAAAGCATGTCTTCATAGATGAGATAAGAGAAGAGTGGTTCGAGTTTGAATTGAACACCGAGGTTGAGAGAAAAAACGATCAAGAAGAAGATGCCCAGAAAAAGCCTCAGACAAAAAAACAATCCATCCTGAAGGCTGTACGGGAAATTGACAGTAAGAGCTTGCTTATTTATGGAAGATCAGGCTCTGGAAAATCAACTCTTCTAGCAAAAATATTCTATGAAGCAGCTCTTAAAGCTCAATCAAAAAAGTCTGATCTTATTCCAATATTAATCGAATTAAAGTCTTATGAAGCAGTGGGAGAATCTCCTGGCATTCAAGGCTTGCTCCTAAGAACGTTACAGAACTATGATCCTGAACTGGACGAAAATGATTTAAAGCAAATCAGGAAACAAAAGAAGCTTCTGCTATTTATAGACGGCTTTAATGAACTAGCCGATGAGAAAGCAAAGATCAAAATAAAAGATTACTGCAAGAACATTCCCATAATCGTTACAAGTCGAAGCGATAGTGACTGGCGAGAAATTGAGAATAAGTTCGAAATAGATCCTTTATCTCCCCAAGAAGTTGCCAACTTCTTTCGCGAAAGACTTCCTGGCAGTAGTCAGGCTGATCTAGAAGCTTTGGGAAATCGGGTAAAAGATTTTGGAGAAACGCCTTTAATGGTGTGGATGCTTTACAGCATATTTAACACAAGCAAAGAGATTCCGGAAACACGCGGGGAAGCCTACCGAAGATTTACAACACTTTATGTAGAACAAGCCAAAGAAGGAATTGATCTGAGTGAATCACAAATTCTTCTCAGGAAACTAGCTTTTGAGATGATGCAGTCTTGTAACTCAGATGAATCATCTGAGTTCCGCCCACAAATTTCTGAGATTGAAGCCCAAAATGTTTTAGGCTCAGAGGCAACACTAAGGCTTTTGCGGAATTGCCATCTTCTCAATTCGTACGGACAGCATGGGAAGCGCCGTATACAGTTTTGCCATCAATCTCTTCAAGAGTATTACGCGGCTGAGGAGATTTTAGAGAGGTTACGCAGTAAAAATTCTAACTTTAGCGATGATAAGCATTTTCAATACTTTTTCTTGAATCGTTTGGAATGGACAGAGACAATCTCTCTGATGATGTCTCTTCTCGATGATAGAGACTATAAATTAATGCTCCGCCTCATACAGTTAGCACTTGATGTTGACTTATTGTTGGGAGCGAAATTGATAGGCAATGTAAAAACTACCTTTCAATATCAAGCGATTAGCTTGTTATTTAACCCGAAAATATGCAAACTTATAAGAATTGGTCTCTTTAAATTTTCCATTAGAATTAGTACACCTTACTGGTTAAAGATCCTACTTTGGAAAGAAACAAGATCACCAGCGCTTATAGAGAAATGGCTGGAAGCACTTGATAGCAATGATTCTTGGGTACGCTGGCATGCAGTTTATGGATTAAGATACTGTGAGCCTACAAACGTTGTATCTGCTTTTTTAAAAGCCCTTGATGATAAAGATGAAGAGATATCGCTAGTTGCCGTCAGAAGTTTAGCGCATATTAACTCAAGCGTGATTCTTCCTTGCTTGATCAAAGCTGCCAGGAAGGAGAAAGGGTCTATTCGAGGTGAAGCAATTAAAGCAATTGGCGAACTAAGGACGGAGAAAGCCATACCAATCTTCCATGAAGTGCTTGTTGATAATAGCCCTGTTGTTCGGCATAATGCAGTTCAGGGGTTGAGCCAATTGGAGCCAACTGTTGCAGTTTCTGAATTAACTTCTTTAACTAAAAACCGCCGCCTATTTCCAGCAGTGACAACTTTTCTAGGTCAGATGGGGACTGAAGGAGCTTTTCTAGGTTTACTTAAAGTACTCGAAAACGATAAGCCTTCTGCTCGAAGATATGCAGTTGAGGAAATAGGGAAGTTTATTTCAGAGATGGCTGTCCCGTCACTGATTCGCGTTCTCAATCATGATAAAGATGTTAGCGTTCGGGCAAAGGCGGTTCACACCCTTGCTAAGTTTGATGGGGAGGAAGTGGTAAGTGCCCTGATTAAGGCATTAGATCAAGAGCATCATTCTGTGTATTTAGCTGCGGCAATTGCTGTAATTAAGTTTGAGCCAGAAAAACCCTTGTCGAAACTGTATGAAGCCCTTTCAAACAAAAATATCGAAGTGCGTGCCAGTGCCATAGATAGTCTTAGAGACATAGAAGCAGACATAAGGTTTCCTTTATTGCTTACAGTTCTCGAAGATAAGGAACCATTTATCCGCCATAGAGCGGCAGTATTATTGAGTGAAATTGGCGATCGAGGCATCGACATATTACACGAAAGACTCAACGACAAAGATAAATCTGTCCGTTTAATTTCTGCATTATCTCTGGCTGAAAAAGGAATAAAGGCCGGCATCCAAGAAATTATTTTGTTACTAGAGGAAGGGGATTCGGACGATCAATACCTTATCTCTTATACAAAGGCTTGCTCAGCTTTAAGAAAACTAGGACTTGAAAACATAATAACTGATCTAAGAGAACTTATTGAGAAGATGGGATTAGGCGACAACTCTCGATTAGTAAGTCAATTCCTTCCAGAAGAAGTTCCCGACTTATTGCTTTTTATGGATGGAGAAGAATCCCTTCGTGAAGATACTCGATATTTCTTGAGTAAAATTTCTTCAGAAAATATGATTTCAGGGCTTTTGAGCGCTTTAACCCATTCCAGTGAAACGGTTCGTTTTAGGGCGGCAAATGCATTAAGAGAGAGAGAGCCATATGATGTTCTCGCCGAAGCCGCTAAAACCAGCATTCGTCAAGATAATGGGATGATATTTCGGTCTTTGATAGAGATATTCCCAAAAGAATTTCATTCAAGCTTCATTGGTGAAAGTCATAAGATACAACTTCGAGGAGAATATTCTTGGGATTCAACTGTAGCAGTGCTGTCTGATTATACGGGAAAGAGAACGTCTGTTTCAGCAGAAACTATTCAGATTCTCACTAGAACTGCCAAGAAAGATAATGTTGACCTGCTTTTGAGGCTGATCCGAGTTTGCTCAACTATAGTTCCTAGTCAGTCTGCACCAATCTTACTAAAGCTACTTAGCAGTAAACATCCTATAGTTCGGCAGACAGCTAAGGAACAATTGGACTATTTAGGGGCAGAGAACTTCATGCCCGAGTTATTGCAGATGATTAGAGATAACAATAAGCATACGCGTAAAGCAGCAATCAGAATAGTAGGGCAATCTAAAAGCAGAGACGTTGCTCATTTTATGCCGATACTGTTAGATCTCTTACGCTCTCAATATGGCCCTGTGGCCTTAGATACTCTAAAAACTATTCAAGCTAATTGCCAGATATACAACTATGACATTTCTCAACTCAAGCTCACGCCAATTGACGATCAACCTTGGGAAAGTGGCAATCCGATATTTAACATTCAACAGGTAGGTATCCTTAATACTGGACCTGTCACTAATCATGGTGATCAGAAGGGTTTTGGCTGAAATAAGGTTGCCTGAGTTTTTTGATAAAAGCCGTAATTACCCCGCCTTCTTCTAGCCCTTACTGGAGCACACTCATGGAGAAATCCACCAATTACCGCCAGATGGTTTTAGAGGGTGTTTGAAAAGTTAGGGCTTGAGTAAAAAAGCTCACTCCGTATAGGTTGCAGATGGATGTCAGCAACACCGGAGTGAGACGATGAGTAAAGACTACCCCAGCAACTTAACCCGAGACCAGTACGAGCTTCTGAGTGATTTACTGCCCGCTGCCAAGCCCGGTGGACGACCCCGGAGCGTGGAGTTGTGGGAGATTCTCAACGCCATGATGTATTTACTGGTCGAGGGGGTGCAATGGCGGGCGTTACCGGGCGACTTGCCGCCGTGGCCAACGGTGTACACCTACTTTCGTAACTGGCGTAAGGATGGCACCTGGCTTGCTATTCATGACCATCTCCGGGCCTGGGTACGCATCGAGCAAGACCGTCGTGCCCAACCGTCAGAGGCGGTCATTGATAGCCAAAGCGTGAAGAGTGCGGCCTTCGTGCATGAGGCCGTGGGCTTCGATGCGGGTAAAAAGATTAAAGGTCGCAAACGGTTTATGACCGTTGATACGCTGGGACTGGTGTTGCGGGTGCTCGTCACGGCCGCCAGTGTCCCCGAGCGGGAGGGCGGTAAGCAGGTGCTAGCTCGGGTGAAGAACCTGGGCTCGTCCATGACCAGGCTAATTCTGATTTGGGCAGACGGAGGCTTTGACGGCCCTGCCTTCATGATGTGGGTGATGGATACCTGCCGCTGGATTGTTGAGGTCGTCATCCGACCGCAGCAGACCAAAGGGTTTGTCGTGCTGAAGAAACGCTGGGTAGTCGAGCGTACCTTCAGATGGCTGATGGGCTGCCGGCGTTTGGCGCGAGATTACGAACGGCTACCGGAAACGTCAGAAACCCTCATCTACCTCGCCATGATCCGCATCATGGTTAGGCGATTAGCGTAATTTTTGACCCCGTCCGACTTTTAAAACACCCTCTTAGTTGAACTAGTTGCCGACCCCAACCCCTACCTACGGCAAAACGCCGCGATCGCCCTCAGCAAACTGGGCCGCAAAGATACCATCCCCATGTTGGTTCGCCTTCTGCAAGACCCTGATGCCGCCGTGCGAGAAACAGCCGTAGATGCTCTAGGCACCGCCGCTCAAGATTACTACGTGGCGTGAGGAATCCTGAGTGTCCATTACGCCAGACCAACAGACAGAAATCATCAGCATCCTCTGTCAGCTTCTGTCGGAATCAGAAAATCCTCGCATTCGCGCACGGGCTGCTAAATCCTTAGGAAGATTGGGCGTTCCCGAAGCTATCCCTACCCTGTGTCAGGCTGTATCCACCGATAGTGACGTTCAGGTACGCTTAAATGCCATGGATGCCCTGGTCTTAATCGCTAAACCCAATCTGACCGCTATGACCAAACCACCGAAAAACCAACCCACCTTTAACATTGGCAGCGTCGGCAACATTAACACAGGCGACATCACTATTCAGGGCGACCAAGTTGGTATTCAGTACAACTACGCCACCAGCCCAGAACTTCAGGCATTGATTGCCGAACTCAACGGCACCCTCGTTGACTTGCAAACACAGAACCCAACAGTAGCCACAGAATCTCAGGCGCTAACCATCATTGATGCGGAGTTCACCGAAATCCAGCAAGACAGAGCTTCTAGGCTGGCTATCCTCCGCCAACAACTCCTTAACCCAGAGCGTCATCTCCAAGCTAGCAAAGCCACCCTGGTAGAGGTTTTAAAGCATTTTTTGGAAGAAAGCGTTTGGGCCAAGGCTTTAATCACCTATATCGATACTCTGAGCACAACTCCCGATGAAGGTATTTGACGGCATCAATTAGGATTAGCAAAGCCTTGGTCATTGACGCATCTTAGAGGGCGTTTGAAAAGGGGTAGGGGTGTAGCGAATTAGGCCAAGCGCCTGAGCA
>VFQR01000178.1_pt1 | contig 130883 bp, 118 predicted proteins | sample 3512321 | NCBI WGS metagenome assembly VFQR01 (sample SAMN10412374, study PRJNA504923) | tailings metagenome | isolation source: Relicate 3 Philex TSF1 revegetated site | place: Philippines: Tuba, Benguet | collected 2017-08-29 | reverse complement strand
ATCCAAAATTTCTGGGTGCAGGCAGGGCAGACACGTGGGGCCAGCCCATCACCCCACCACCCCCTCACCCCCTCACCCCACCACCTCCCCCTCACCCCCGCCCTCGCCGCCCGCCTCGACCCCGTCGCCTTCGTCTTCTACCGTCCCCTCCCCGCTGGTGACCTCAATGCCCTGTCGCTGCTGCGGTTTGCCTTTCGCGGCCAGGGGCGCGACTGGCTGATGATTGGCCTCACCGGGGTGGCCGCTACGCTGATTGGCATGGGGGTGCCCCAGGCGACGGCGGTGCTGGTGGATACGGTGGTGCCCTACGGCGATCGCGCCCTGCTCTGGCAAATTGGGCTGGGCCTGCTGGCGGCGGCCTTTGGGGCAGCGAGCTTTCAACTGGCCCAGGCGATCGCCACCCTGCGGGTCGAAACCGGGGCCGATGCCCACCTGCAAGCCGCCGTGTGGGATCGGCTGCTGACGCTACACACCAGCTTCTTTCGCCAGTACCCCACGGGGGATCTGGCCTCGCGGGTGTCGAGCATCAGCGCCATTCGCCGCCAGCTCAGCGGCTCGGCCTTGCAAGGCGTTTTTGCCGGCGTCTTCTCACTGCTGAATTTGGGGCTGCTGATCTACTACAGCCCGCTGCTGGCGGGGGTCGCCGTCCTGGTGGGGCTGCTGGTCCTGGCGGTGACGGTGGGCTCTGGCCTGGTGCTGGTGCGCCGCTATCGCCCTCTGCTGGAACGTCAGGGCCAGCTCTACGGCCTGGTGGTGCAGCTGATCAACGGCATCGCCAAGCTGCGCATGGCCGGGGCCGAGGAGCGGGCCTTTGCCGCCTGGGGTCAGCGCTACGGCCAGCAGCTGCGCCTCACCCTCAGCACCCAGCAGCTCGAAGACGGCGTGGCGGTGTTCAACACGGTGCTGCCAGTTGTGACCACCGGGGCGCTGTTTTGGCTGGCCAGCCTCATGCTGAACGGCGACACCGACCTGTCGGTGGGCAGGTTTCTGGCCTTTTCGGTGGCCTTTGGCACCTTTATTGCTGGAGCGACCAGCCTCAGCGACACCCTGGTGGATCTGCTGGATGTGGTGCCCCTGTGGCAGCGGGCCAGCCCCATTCTCCACGCCGAGCCGGAGGTGAACCTGAGCAAAGCCGACCCCGGCCAGCTCTCAGGGGCGCTGTCGGTGGATCGCGTCACCTTCCGCTACCGCGACGAAGGGCCGGTAATTCTCGATGACGTCAGCTTTGCCGCCCGGCCGGGGGAGTTCATCGCCCTGGTGGGGCCGTCGGGCTCGGGCAAATCCACCGCCATGCGCCTGCTGCTGGGGTTCGACCAGCCCCAGGCGGGGGCCGTGTACTACGACGGACAGGCGCTCTCTGGGCTGGACGTGGTGGCGGTGCGGCGGCAGTGCGGCGTGGTGCTGCAAACCAGCCGCCTCAGCGCCGGATCAATTTTTGAGAACCTGGCCGGGGGGGCGCTGATCAGCCTCGATGACGCCTGGGATGCGGCCGAGAAGGCGGGGCTTGCCGCCGACCTGCGCGCCATGCCCATGCAGATGCACACGGTGGTGAGCGAAGGGGGGAGCAACCTGTCGGGGGGCCAGCGCCAGCGGCTGCTGATCGCCCGCGCCCTGGCGGTAAAGCCCAAAATTATGCTGATGGATGAGGCGACCAGCGCGTTGGATAACCGGACCCAGGCGATCGTCACCGAGAGCCTGAACCGCCTGAAGGTGACGCGGGTGGTGATCGCCCACCGCCTCAGTACCATTCGCCACGCCGATCGCATTTACGTGCTGGAGGCGGGGCGGGTGGTGCAGCAGGGTCGCTTCGAGGAGTTGGCGGGCCAGCCGGGACTGTTTAGTCAGCTAATTCGGAGGCAGATGACGTGAGCGATCGGCCTGCAAATCCCCTCCCTGGAGGGGTAGGGGTGGGTTAGCCCCCTTAAAACGTTTGCCAAATCACCCAACCCAGCCTTTGAAACCGCTTAAACTTCTATGCTGAGCGCCAGCCTTCTAAGAGCAATACGAGCCTTGCAAAACCCCTTTAACTTCGGTGACTCTAAGGCTCACCCCCAAGAACCGACCCTGGATCTGGCCCAGGCCAACCAGGTGTTGCAGGCGTCCCTGAGCAAGCTGGCCGATGAACCTGACCTGGAAAAATTTTTAGGTCATTTGCTGACGGTGTGTACCGAGCGCTTCATGGCCACCGAGGCGGGCATCTGGCAGTACGAAAACGGCCTGTTTCGCCTGTTTGTCTCCTACGAAGACGGCGAAATCAGGCGCGAAGAGGCGATCAGCCACCCCGGTGCCACCCTGGGGGTGGCCCGCAAAATTCAAAACGAGCATGTGTTGAACCGGCTGCGGAAGCGGGAGATTGTCAGCGACTACCCCGAAGACTTTGCCACCCAGCCCGTCTACGAGCACTTCCGCGACTACTTTCGGCAGCGGGGCATTCAGGCGGCACTCAAGATTCCGCTGTTTTTAGGCGACGATCTGCGCGGCATTTTGGTGATGCGGTTTCGGCACCGCCGGGTGTTTAAGCCCGAAGAAGCCGAGCTGGCCTTTGCCCTGGCCAACCAGGCAGTGCTGGCCCTGGAACTCACTCGCCTGGCGGAGATGGCCCAGACCGCCGCCATCGCCGAAGAGCGCAACCGCATGGCCCGCGACATCCACGATACCCTGGCCCAAACCTTTAGCAGCATTCTCATGCGGTTGCAGGGGGCATCGCTGATGCTGAGCGACCCCATCGGCACCTCTACCCTGGCGGTGCAGGCTAATATCGATCGCGCCTGCGATCTGGCCCGGGAGGGGCTGGCCAACGCGCGTCACTCGGTGCAGGCGCTGCGGCCTCCGGGGCTGATGGGGCGATCGCTCTCCATGGCCCTGGCCGACGCGCTCCAGCAGATGACCGAGGGCACCTCCCTCACCAGCGAATTTCACCTGGAGGGGCAGCCCATCGCCCTGCTGGAGGCCACGGAGCTAGAGCTGTTTCGCATTGCCCAGGAGGCGATCACCAACAGCTGTAAGCACGCCCAGGCCCGCACCCTTTCGGTGCAGCTCACCTACCAGCCCGACGCCCTGCGGCTGATGGTAGGGGATGACGGAGTGGGGTTTATTCTGACTCACTCCACGGCTCTACGCGGGTTTGGCCTGATCAGCATGGAGCAGCGGGCCGAGCGGATTGGGGCAAATTTGACCATTTGCAGTGACCACAACCAGGGCACCCAAATCTGTGTGATGCTGCCGATCAACCGGAGCCAAACCCATGGTGATGTTGTCTAAACCGATGTCCACTGTCCAGCCCACCTCCACGGTAATTCGCGTGATGATTGCCGATGACCATCCGGCCCTGCGAGAGGGGCTGTCGGCCCTGCTGGAGCGCCAGAGCGACCTGCGGGTAGTGGCCATGGCCGCCGATGGCGCGGATGCCGTAGCCCAGGCCCGCACCCACCGGCCCGACGTGATTTTGATGGATTTGCGTATGCCTTGCCTGGAGGGGGCCGACGCTGTGGCCGCCATCTGCGGCGAGTGGCCCGAGGCCCGCATCATCATTCTCACCACCTACGATGGCGATGAGGATATCTACCGCGCCCTGCGGGCCGGAGCCAAGGGCTATTTGCTCAAAGATGCCCCCTGCGAGGAGCTGTTTACCGCCATTCGCCAGGTGCACCGGGGGCAGAAATACATCATGTCCGAGGTGGCCCAAAAGCTCACGGAGCGCTTTCAAAGTACCGAACTCACTGAACGCGAGCTAGAGGTGCTGCAACTGCTGGTACAGGGCAACACCAACCGCGACATCAGCGAGGCGCTCTGCGTGGCCGAGGGCACGGTGAAGTTCCACGTCCGCAATATTTTGGAAAAGCTGGGGGCGGGCGATCGCACCCAGGCGGTCACCATCGCCCTCAAACGCGGCCTGGCGCGGCTTTAGATCACGTTTCCACCATGACATAGCGGGTCAGCACGCACATAACTTCGTGAACCCGCCCGGTGGGCTGGGGCTTGCTCCACTCCCGCACTTCGGCGAAGCCAAGGCGGTACAGCTCGTGGACGATGCGTTGGCCCTGGAGGGCCGGTCTTCGACCATCGACGCCGTGGGCGGGGCCAATGACCAAAATGCGAATCACCTCCCGCCCCGGCTCGGCGGCAGGCTCGATGGTGACTGGCAAAGGCTTAAGATTAAATCATTGGGACACAACTCCGCCTGGTTTGGGTCTACTAGAATGCGTTTTGAATGGGACAACACCAAGGCAGACCGCAATCGCGCCAAGCACGGCATCACCTTTGACGAAGCCCAAACGGCCTTTAACGACCCGTTCTACGTTGATTTCTATGACCCTGACCATTCTGAAGATGAAGCGCGATACTTGATCATCGGCACCTCCAGCCAGGGGCGGCTGTTGATTGTGTCCTACACCGAACGGGGGGATGCCATTCGCCTGATTAGCGCCCGAGAACTTACACGCTCAGAGCGGGAGGCCTACGAAAATGAATGATGCAGCTATGGAAGATGATTTGCGGCCAGAGTATGACTTGTCCACGCTACAGGTGCGGCGGCTTGGCCCCAAACGCACCAGCTTTGGTGGGGTCACGGTGCGGCTGGATGCAGATGTAGCCGAGATGTTTCCCAATGCGGAGGCGGTGAATGAGGCGCTCCGGTTCCTGATTCGCGCCACTCGACAGCAAGCTTCCCCTAGTTCCGAGGGCCATTCCCGGTAGGACACACCGCTGGGGCTTGGCTACACCCACGCCCAGCTTGCGTAGGGTGCATTCGCGCAGCGCAGCGCAGCAATGCACCATCCCACCGCACCAAGGATGCTTTCTTTGGCATAACCCATTAGCGGTGCATTGCGGCCCAGCAGGAGATGAGGGCGATCGCCGAGATGGTTGGCCGCGTAGGCGGAGCCGCGCCTTAGCGTTATACACCCTACGCCACCATGACATAACGGGTTAGCACGCGCATAACTTCGTGAACCCGCCCGGTGGGCTGGGGTTTGCTCCATTCGTGGACTTCGGCAAAGCCAAGGCGGTACAGCTCGTGGACGATGCGCTCGACGCCGTGGGCGGGGCCAATGACCAAGATGCGAATCACCTGCCGCCCCGGCTCGGCGGCAGGCTCGATGGTGACTTGCAAGGCGGGGTCAGCCAGGGGTGAGGGAAGAAAGGCTTGGGGCATAGGAAATCCTATGTAATCGCCTAAGATGACATGCGCATCATACAGCACCTCACCAGGAATGTCATCTCTTGCGATTACATTTACGATCCCATGCTCCTTTGGGACGATGGAGGCATGGGAAGAGCAGGCAAAGCGCTACGGGAAGTCCTCACGCAGTACGGCATTAGCCAAAACAGCCTCGCTGTGAAGATGGGCTTGCAGCGATCGGCCATCTACAAGTGGTTCCACGAAGAACGCGATCCCACCGCTGAAACGGTAGCGGACATTGTGGAAGCGCTAAAAGGCTTAAACGGCAAGGCTGCAGAGGCTTTCGTCCACCTCTACCTGGGCAATATGCTCAAAAACCAAGACCCCGATCAACCGTAGGGTGCATTCGCGCAGCGCAGCGGAGCAATGCACCATCCCATCACGCCAAGAATTCTTTCCTTGGCATGTCCCATTAGCGGTGCATTGCGGCCCAGCCGGGAGATGCGGGCGATCGCCGAGATTGTTGGGCCGCGTAGGCGGAGCCGCGCCTTAGCGCTATGCACCCTACAGAATCCTGCAATTGCGCTAGAACTCCTACCCCATGGGCACTCTTACGCTACCAGCACTTCCCCGCGTTAATGCCCAACTACCGACGCCGCTACCGCCCCGGCGGCACCTTCTTCTTCACCCACGTCACCTACCAACGCTATCCCTGGCTCTGCACTGACTTGGGCAGGCAATCTCTTCGCCATGCCCTTGTCACCGTGCGGCAAAAGTACTCCTTTACCATTGATGCCTTTGTGTTGTTGCCCGACCACCTCCACTGCATTTGGACGCTGCCGGAGGGGGATATCGACTACGCCAAGCGGTGGCGGTTGATCAAGCTGATGGTGACAAGGGCGTGTGGGCGGGAACTCGCGCTACCCTCCGAGAAGAGCGCTTCGGGAGAGCGAAGGCGGGAGGGCAATCTATGGCAGCGCCGCTATTGGGAGCACTGCATCCGGGATGAGCAGGACTTTGTGAGCCACTGTGAGTATATTCATCACAACCCAGTGAAGCATGGGTTGGTGGGGTGCCCTACAGATTGGATGTATTCAAGCGTGCACCGGTTTTTGCGAGAGGGAGAGGAATGATAGGGGAGATGCTTGGGGTGATGCATTGCATTGCGAATTTAAGTTTTGGATGGCAATGATGCCCGAAGTGGTGCATTGTGGTCTCCGATCACCCGTAGGGTGCATTCGCGAAGCGAAGCGAAGCAATGCACCACCCCCAGGGTTAATGGCACTATAAGCGGTGCATTGCTTTGCATTAGCGTTAGCACAATCCCATCACGCCAAGAATTCTTTCCTTTGTGTGTCCCATCAGCGGTGCATTGCGGCCTAGCAGGGGGATGCAGGCGATCGCCGAGATTGTTTGGCCGCTAATGCACCCTACGGAATCCCGCTTGACTCTTGGATTGCAGAAGGCAAAACATCCAAAAATCTGACTCTTGAAAAAGAGCAAGCAATCATTGCTGATTTGACTTTGGCTCTTTCCGAAGCAGCAAAGTCCTACCCTAAGGAGCCAATATACAAAGCCGCCACTACACTTGCATCGGTATCAGAAATTGTTAAGTAAACAGCGTGGGCACTGCTTACCATTAAACTTAAGCTGCATTGAGTAACCCAATCTTTCGCAAACCAGGCAACTTCAGCGGGTTACGTTGGGGCGATCGCGTTCGCGGAGCGTCTCTGCAAGAGAAAGCGTGTGGCCCCTGCCCCCACAGCCACCAGTGCCTCCTCTGCCCTAGGGGCGATCGCGCAAAGGCTACACTAAAGATAGAGTTGTTCACCCCAGTCCCATGACCGCAGGCTCTCCGATGCCCCCTACCAACGTCGTGCTCGATGCCGTAATGCAAGAGATCGAGCAAACGCCTCCCGAATACCTGCCCAACCTGTTGCAGATTGTGCGGCTATTCCGCGAGAGCGTTACCCTCAAAAGCGCCGAGGAGAGCTTTCGTCAGGGCTGGCACGAAGCCATGACCGGCCAAACCATCCCCCTCGCCGAACTGTGGGACGGCATTGATGCCGAGTGAGCCGCCGCCTATTGAACTTGAGGTTTCATCCGACTTCAAGCGCAACCTCCGCGCCCTAGCCAAGCGCTATCGCCACATTCGCTCAGATCTAAAACCTTTGCTAGATCAGTTACAGGCAGGGAAATGCCCCGGCGACCAGATTTCGGGCATTGCCTATGCAGTCTTTAAAGTACGGCTCAGAAACAGCGATGCCAGCGTGGCAAAAGCGGTGGTTATCGAGTTATCTACTACCTAAAGACCCAAACCAAAATCATTCTGGTAACTATTTACTCCAAATCTGACCAGGGTGACATCTCAGACAAAACAATTTGCCAAATTATTGATAACCACCAGGCCGAGTAGGCGGGATAGTCGTCAGCGATCATTTTACCTTCGGGCGTTCGCGGAGCGTCTCTGCAAGAGCAAGCGTGTGCAGCGCACAATCGCCCTTTCCCCACAGCCACCAGTGCCCCCTCTGCCGGGGCGGCGATCGCGCCCACATGACAGCCACCGTCAGGGCTCGTTAGCCAGCGATCGGGATAGTCAGCCCTGGTGTTGCCCACCCTTAGGGAAGCAAGCTACACCCCAGCCCCTCTCCCAAGCTTGAGAGAAGGGGCGGGGGGATGAGGGTTTTGTGATCTCCTGAGCCTGCTCCAGCCGGGAGGCAGCGGCCACCCTAAACCGTGGGCGATCGCTGCCGGACGCTGGGCTTGACTGGATTAATTTGCTAGTTCCGGATGGGCGATCACCGGGCAGTTGATCGTCGCCTGGGTGGGGCGCAGACCAAACAGCCAGGGGTTGCCAGGCCCCTCGGGGTTAATCACCGCATTGACCACCAGGCCGCTGGCGATCAGCCCTTGCAGATCCTCCAGGGAGGTGATGCGGCGCACTTTGTTGGCGGCGATCGCCTGCTCCGTCCACATGCTCACGTGGGCATCCCACAGGGGACTGTAGTTGTTGTCCGCTGAGGGGTTGTCGTTGTCGGGGCCGAAGGGAAACACATTGATCGGGTCGATGCCGTTGTTGGCCAGCGACGCCACAAACCCCTGGTGCTGCCCGGTGCTCGTATCGCTGATGCCGTTGAGCACGGGCGAAAACCCCAGCAGCGCCGAATTGTCGTCGGGCAGCGATTGGCCAAAGGCCGGAATGTCCGCCAGTTTGGGGGCAAATACCCCTTTTTCAAGCACCGCCGGTACATCCGCCGACACATCGGTCACCAGGTGGTAAAAGTACTGCCGCCCTCCCTGGAAACCGTCCAAAATTGACAGCGTGACGGTGCGCCGGTCGAGGTCAATGGCCTCCAGGCGGTCGTGGCTGCCCGAGGCATTGTGTACGATCTGGGCGTTGAGCACCACGCCGCTGGGCATCACCGCCAGGGATGAATAGTTGGCATCGGCGATCGCCCCAGGGGTCGCCACCGCCGGGGGAAACGGGTTTGGAGAACCGGGCTCAACCCGATATTCCGGTGAGAAATCGACATTGCCGCGAAACTGCATAATCCCTCGGCTGAGGGTCACCGGCTGAGCCCCCGCCGTGCCAATTACCCGCTTCATCTTGGGGGCATAGTTCACCCCCAGGGTCTTGGCCACCTCAAAATCAGAGGCCTCCGTCAACACGTAGTAGACTGACTCCCCCTGGGGCGACAGCCCCCGGTACAGGGGCAGCGTTACCGTGGCGCTATTCAGGGTAAAGTCCACCGCCAGGGCGCTTTTGACATAGACATGGTCGCTGGGCTTAAAGGCGACGGCGGTGCGCTCACTGTAGGCCGGTCGGCCCGACTCGCGGGCGGCCGCGGCCAGAATGGCATTGGCCTCCGCCACACCGCTGGGGCCGGTGGCCCAGGTGGCGGAGGCAATGGATAAAACAACGGCGAGCACAAAACTCGCCACAACTAGGGCTCGTTTACGTAGGTTCATGGGGGTAAAATCCTTATTTCTCTAGGTCGGGACTCGCCCCTACCCTACAGAGCCTGGCAATGCCTGTCGCTACGCCCCAGTCGGGTTCTAGTTCCCCCCCCTTGTCAGGGGCTGAGCCTAGCCAAAAGGTGAGGTTTTGCGCCGCGACGGCTGTACTCTCCTGTAGAGATAGGCCAATCCTGACCTTTTGGCCAGGTTCTAGGCCACCTCCTAGGCCAGGGGCAATCTTAGCCCTAGGAGGCGCGACAGCGTCGGCCCCACCGCCTACAGTTACCGATAACGTTTACCGATAACGTTTCGCCGCAGATTAAAGCCACCATTCCTGGGCAGCGCCACCATGATGCACCCCGTGTCTGAGCTTACCCAACCCGTCAGCCCCCAGGACCACCTGTGGGGGCCACCCACCGCCCAGATTACCCTAGTGCAGTATGGCGGCTACCAGTGCCCCAACTGCGGCTCAGCCTATCCCCTGCTGCTGAACCTGCTGGAGAATCTGGGCGATCGGCTGTGCTTTGTCTTTCGCCACTTTCCCCGCAGCGAGGTTTACCCCCACGCCCAACACGCCGCCGAAGCCGCCGAAGCCGCCGCCAGCCAGGGCAAGTTCTGGCCCATGCACGACCAGCTCTACACCCGCCAGCATGCCCTGGGCAATGGCTACCTGGTCGAGTACGCCGCCAATCTGGGGCTCGATGTGCGGCAGTTTTTGCGGGAGGTAACCGGCGATCGCTTTGTCAGCCGCATCCAGGCCGACATTGCCAGCGGTCGCGCCAGCGGCGTAATCGATACCCCCACCTTTTTTATCAATGGCCAGCGCTACCACGGTGCCCCCACCCAATCCGCCCTTTTAGCTGCCCTCTCCATCACCCAAATTCCCTAAACCAGCTTCAGGGCAGACACCCAAGTCTACCCCCCCCCCCTCCCCCATCCGGGCGCACCCACCCCCCCACCACCCCACACCCAACACCCCTAACCCCCTACCCCCCTACCCCCCCACCCCCCATGCCCAACTACCCCCACCTCACCACCCCCAGCCCCCCACCGTCCCTAGCCCCACCCCCTGGCCCTGGCCTGCGCCTGCCCCCCGACCCACCCCCCATTGCCCACAGCCAGCAATACCTGCTCTACCTGGCCGAAATTGGCGAGAACACCGCTGCCCTCGTGCACGATATGCGCAGCCCCCTCACGGTCATCATCAACGGGCTGCGGCTGTGCCAGCGCATGCCCCTGCCCCAGGTCGCCAGCCAGCGGCTCGCCCTGGCCCTGGAGGAAGCCGAACGGCTGAACCGCATCGTCAACGATGTGATTGCCTTTGCCCGCAGCGCCCCCCCGTCGCGGTCTCCCTGGCAGGCGCATCATCGACCCTGCCCTCCTCGCCACGGAACCGAGATCCCTCCCGTACCCCAGGGCCAGGAGCCTTCGCAATCGCGATGATAGCGTCCGCTTCTCCCACAGCTATGCGTGCCGACGAAGCTCTAGCGGTGTTAGACCAACTGCTGCCCGGTCGCACCTTCAGCAGCCTGCAAGAGACCGTCTTTAGCCAGGTGTGGGAGGGCAAAACCTACGCAGAAATTGCCGAGAGCTGCGGCTACGACCACAGCTACATCCGCGATGTGGGGTTTCGACTGTGGCAGGCGCTGTCGGAATCGCTCAACCAAAAGGTGTCTAAAAGCAATATTCGAGCCGTGCTAGAGCGCCACGCCCGCCGCCAAAGTGGCGCTGCACCAGCCACAGCCGATCTCCCCCAGATCCGTTGGCCGTCGCCTGCTGGGGAGTTGCCCAGCGGGCCAGTGCCACTGCGCTCACCGTTCTACGTCGAGCGGCCGCCCCTGGAGGCTCTGGCCCAGGCCGAGTTGCTCAAGCCGGGCAGCCTGATTCGCCTCGAGGCCCCCGGCCAGATGGGTAAAACCTCTCTGCTGCGACGACTGGTGGCCTACGGCCAGGCCCACTCTATGCGCTGTGTCACCCTGAATCTGCACCGATGCGATCGCCAGGTTTTTGCCGACTTAGACCGGTTTTTACGCTGGCTTTGCGCCAACATTGGCTACCAGCTGGGCCTAGAGCCCGACGTGGAGCGCTACTGGGGTCGCGATCTGGGCAGCAAGGTCAGCTGCACCGCCTACCTCGAAGACCATGTTTTACCCCAGCTCAACGCGCCCCTGCTAATCGCCCTCGATCAGGTCAACGAGCTGTTTCAGTACCCGAAACTGTCGGCGGAGTTTTTGCCGCTGCTGGGATCGTGGTACGAAGACGCCCGCGACATCGAGACCTGGGGCCGTGTGCGGTGGATTCTCGCCTACAGCACCGAGGGGTATGGGCCGCTGCAGCTGCACCAGTCGCCGCTTAACCTGGGCCTGGCCCTGCGGCTGCCGCCCTTTACCCCAGCGCAGGTGCAGGACCTGGCCTACCGCCACCAGCTCCCCTGGGCCGAGGGCGGCGCGGGGGCGGCCAAGCTGCTGTCGCGGCTGCAGGTGGTGGGCGGTCGGCCTGGGCTGGTGCAACTGGCCCTCTATGCCCTGGCCCAGGGCGATTTGAGCCTGGAGCAGCTGTTCGAAGCGGCCCCCACCCAGTCGGGGATCTACAGCGATCACCTGCGGGAGTTGCTGGCGGCCCTGTACCCTTACCCTGACTTGCAGGTGGCCTTTCGCTACGTCATCGAGTCGGCCACGCCTGTCGCCCTGGAGCCGATCGCCGCCTACCACCTCGAAAGCCTGGGCCTAATCACCCTGAGCAAAAACCTGGCCATCCCCAGCTGCGAACTCTATCGCCAGTATTTTTTGGCGTTTTTGCCCCCGCCCTTGAGCGCGGCCTGTGGCAAGGGCTCTAGAGAGAATACTCTTTTTTTCGGCGGCCCTTAATACCGTGCACCCGCATTAGATCGGCCAGGGTCGCGCAGTAGGGCTCCATACCAAAGCTGGCGGGGTTGACCGCACCGCTGTAGACAAAGTGGCGATAGCGCAGGCAAAAGTAGTCCCAGGGGGCCATCTGCACCCGAAACACCTTGATCAACACGTCGGCCAGCCACAGCGACAGGGGAATGCGAAACCAAATGCGCTGGCCAAAATAGTCGCAGATCTGGGCGATCGCCTGATTTACCGTCAGCGGTGGATTGCCGATCACGTACTCGCGGTAGCCTTGCTGCGGGGGGTGCTCGACCAGGTAGATGACCACCGCAGCAATATCCTGGGCGTGGGCAAAGTGAAACCCGGCGTCGGCCTTAAAAAACCGGGCCAGACCCACCCAGCGGGTGACATCCCTCAGCCCCGCCGAGATGAAGGAGTAGGGCTTGTCTTTGTCGCCGCCAAACACCAGGGTGGGAAACACCGTGGTGATCTTGTCGTAGATCGGCAGGTCGGGCAGGTGCCGGTGGCAGTCGTACTTGGTGCGAATGTAGTCGGTGCCTATGGTTCCGGCTTCGGGGAGGGGGCTGCCGCTCTGGTTCAAAATGCTGGCGGTGGAAAAATAGATCACCTGCTGGCAGCGATCGGGGTCGAGGTGGGCCAGCAGCCCCAGGTTGGCCTCAACATTGATCGCCTTGACGTAGCCGGGGTCGCCCCCCCAGGCGGCGGCGGTGAGAATGGCAATGTCAATGGTGGGCAGCAGATCGACAAAGGAATCGATATCTTCCAGCCCGCCCCGCAGAATGTGCACCCGAGGGTTGTCCAGCACCGGCAGCCGCAGCTTCTCGGGGTGGCGCAGCAGCAGAAACAGCTCGTAGCGATCGCTTTCCAGCAGCAAATCTAAAATGTAGTGGCCAATGCAGCCACTTGCCCCCGTCATAAACACGCGCAGACTGTGGGGTTTGTGGGGAGTAGGGGGCAGGGTGTCCAAATTGCTCAGGTTCAACAACTCATAGTCAGACAGTTTAGACGGTTTTGGCCGGGCTCGGCGCTTGCCCTGGGGCTGCGCCCCTGGCCAGGGGCCAATTTCTTTCCCTAAGTGCGTGGGGTGGAGGCGCTTTTAGCAGCGGCGATGCCCCACGGCCAGAGATCGAGACCCCGGTAAAGCTGAGATAAAGCTTCCCTAAGTTTCCCGGTTTTCTCCGAGAATTTGCGTAGAGGGTATGGCGTCCCTCACCGTAATTTTTGTGTTGCTATGGCTGACTCCCGCTGCCACAGGTTTGTCAGACAGCCACCTGCTCCCGCTGAGCGAGGGTTTACCCTAATCGAACTGATGGTGGTAATTGTCGTTGTCGGCATTTTGACCACTATAGCCATTCCCAGCTTTTTGAATCAGGCGGCGCGTGCCAAGCAGGCTCGAGCGCTGAAGTATATTGGCACAGTCAACCGAGCCCAGCAGGCGTTTTTTGTGGAACACGCTCGCTTTGCTACCTCCACCGATGAACTGGGTCTGACCGACCACCACGCCCCCCCCGACTACACCTACACCGTCACCGCTGGCGGGGGCAGGCCAGAGATTGTGCGTACCCAAGCTACCCCGATCAACCCGGCGCTGCGGGGCTACGCGGGGGTCGTGTTTGCCACCGTAGACCTGAGCGGCCAGGCCAGGCTTGGCACCGTAATCTGCCAGGGGGAGACCGCCGATGTTCCCTCGCCCACGCCGATCGCGGTGGGAGAAGAGGTGCAAATCGCCAACTGCAACACGCTGTAGCGCTTTGCATTTAGATGTAACAAACACTACGAATTTCCGTGGCTGGGGGCCAGGGGCAGCGCTACAGTAAAGGTTGCCCTCCTCTGCGTACCGCCGTGGGACTCACCCAGCCATCCCCCCCAGCCGCCCCCGACATTCAGGGCCTGTTTGACCGCATTGCCCCGGTGTACGACAGCCTCAACGAACGCCTCAGCTTTGGGCTGCACCGGGTGTGGAAGCGCATGGCCGTGCGCTGGAGCGGAGCTGCCCCCGGTCACCGAGCCCTGGATGTCTGCTGCGGCAGCGGCGATCTGGCCCTGATGCTGGCCCGCCAGGTGGGGGCTACGGGCACGGTGTACGGTGTAGACTTCTCGGCGGAACTGCTGGCGGTGGCCGAGGGCCGTTGGCAAAGTCGCTTTGGGGGAGAATTGCGCCGTACCCATCCCCTAGGGCCTATTCACTGGGTGCAGGGCGACGCCCTGGCCCTGCCCTTTGAGGCCAATACCTTTGATGCCGCCACCATGGGCTATGGTCTGCGTAACCTCACCGACATTCCCCAGGGACTAGCCGAGCTGCGGCGGGTGCTCAAGCCCGGTGCCCGCGCCGCCATTCTCGACTTTCACCGCCCCCAGGGCTGGATGGCCGAGCAGTTTCAGCGCTGGTATCTAGAGGCGCTGGTGGTGCCCACGGCGGCGGCTATGGGCCTGACCGACGAGTACGCCTACATTGGCCCCAGCGTCGATCGCTTTCCCACCGGGCCAGAGCAGGTGAGGCTGGCTCGCCAGGCCGGGTTTGAGGGGGCCGTTCACTACCCCATTGCCGGAGGGCTGATGGGGGTGCTTGTGGTCAGCTGCCATGCTCGAATCTGACCTCTGGCTGCTGCTGGCACCACCGATTATTGGCGGTGTGATTGGCTATTTCACCAATGACATCGCCATTAAGATGCTGTTTCGCCCCTACCGCCCCGTCTACCTGGGGGGGCGCAGGCTGCCCTTTACCCCAGGGCTGATTCCCAGCAACCAGGAGCGGCTGGCCCAGCGCATTTCTGACACGATTATGGGGTCGCTGCTCACCCCCGAAGAGCTGCAAAACCTGGCCCGGCGGCTGTTGCAGACCGATCGCACCCAGGCGGCCATCAAGTGGCTGCTGCAGCTCGCCCTCGACCAGGTGCAGAGCCGCGCCCAGGAGCGCACCGCCACCATCGCCGGGGCGATTTTGCAAGATCTGTTTGGCAAGTCGCTGCCCCGGCTGATTCGCGTCTGGGCGCGGCGCGACGACTTTTTAGAGCCCCAGCTCAACCAGCTGTTTGACCAGGTGTTGATCGACTTTAAGCTCACCGCCGAGCAGGCCGACCAGATCGTCACCTGGCTGCTCAGCGGCGTGTTTCCCCCCGACAAGCTGCGGCAGCTGGTGGTCGATTTTCTCACCGATCGCAATATTCAAGTCATCGACACCATTTTTCGGGAGCGCACCAGCGGCACCTACTGGGTGGTGGCCAACCTGTTTGGCGTGCGCAACGCCCTGGGTCGCCTGCGGGCCTTTTGCCTCGACGAGCGGGAGGTGAGCAACGCCCGCATTGCCGAGCTGGTGGTGGCATTGCAGCTCAAAAAGCGCCTGCAAGAGTCGCTGCAGCGGGTGTCGCTGCAAAACCTGCCGGTGTCCACGGTGCGCCAGGTGCGCGGCAACCTGCGCGAGTCGATTCAGGGCTACATTCGCACCCTGGGGCCGACGTTTGTCAAAAACCTGGGCAACTCGGTCAACTGGGAAATGCTGGCTACCCAGTTGCTCAACCGTCTGCAAAATTCTGAGGTGATCACCCAGTCTCTTGACCCGGTGAGCGAGGAATTAGCGCTGATTTTAGAGCGCTACCTTGAGCGTGACCTGGAGTCTCTGGTGGCGCAAATCATCCCAATTTTGAACATTGACCAGGTGATTATTGACCGAGTGCGGGGCACCTCGGCCAAGGAGCTGGAGCTGGCGATTCAGGGCATTGTGCGCAGTGAGCTCCAGGCGATTGTCAATCTGGGCGGCATATTGGGGTTTGCGATCGGTCTACTGCAAGCCGGGTTTTTCTATGTGCAGCGATCGGGCGGGCTGTAGGGGTAAAGGGTTTTTAACGGTCAAATGTCGCTGAAATGTCGATTAAATCTGGTTTTAGCGACAATTATCCCCCTTCGGGCAGATTCCCGCGATCGCGGTTGGCCCGAATATAGAGTGGCCTGGAAGGGGTGATATAGCTGTAGCAGTCCGGTTGAGACATTTTCTAGATAAACGTTTCAACGTTCAAACGTTTGCACGTTTTGGAGTTTGGTGTTTTAGCTGGCGTGACTACGGCTACAGGTAGCCAAATTTGCTCCTGGCGGGCTGGCGCGCGGCGAGGGCAACGCTTCTCTGGGCCCCTGCTCAGTTTGAATCTGCATTAAATCCAAATTTTTTCATCAACATTTATCCTACCCGCCGTTTACAGGCAACTATAGAAGTTAGGCGCTACCCCAGGCCTCGCTGCCCTGTGCTATCTCCAGCCTCGCCGGGGCTAGCCAAGGCGGATTCAGGCCCAGTTGACCACAGACGGGAGAACGGTAATGGCGCAGCACCGGCAAGCGGCTGATCCCCTGTGGGGGGGCGGTGGTGAGATGGGGGCGCTGATGCGGGCCTACGACTGGGCCAACACGCCCTTTGGCCCGGTGGAGCAGTGGCCCCAGAGCCTGCGATCGGCCCTGGGGATCTGCCTCAGCTCCCGTTTTCCCATGGCGATTTACTGGGGGGCTGACTGCTGGCTCCTCTACAACGACGCCTGGCGACCCATTGTGGGCGACAAGCATCCCTGGTCGCTGGGCCGTTCGGCCTACGAGGTCTGGCCCGAAATTTGGGACGATATCGGCCCCGATTTTGCCAAGGTTTTTGCCACCGCCGAGGGGGTCTTTCACGGGGACACGCTGCTGGTGATGCACCGCTTTGGCTACGACGAAGAGTGCTTTTTTGACTACACCTTCAACCCCATTCAAGGCGAAGACGGCAGAGTTGACGGCATTCTCAACGTGGTCAGCGAGACGACCTACCGCGTGCTCAACGATCGCCGCGCCCGGCTGCTGCGCGAGCTGGCCGCCCGCATCGGCACTGCCAAAACCGTTGCCGACACCTGTGATCTGATGGCCGAGGCGCTCAGAGCTGACCCGGCAGATGTGCCCCTGGCGCTGCTCTACACCGTTGACGGCGGTGGCGAAACCGCCTGCTTCTGCGGGGGGACCGAGACCACCCTGGGGCGGCTCGCCCCCGCCACGGTAGATCTCACGGTGGACCTCACGGTTGAGGAGGACGGCTGGCAAATCGCCTCGGTTGCCCAGACCGGCCAGCCTCGCACCCTCAACGATCTGCCCAGCCGCTTTGGCCCCCTGCCGGGCAGCCCCTGGCCCGAGCCCCCCCAGGAGGCCGTGGTTTTGCCCATTGTGGTGCCCGGTCAGAGCCAGGTGGCGGGGGTACTGGTGGCGGTGGCCAGCCCCCGCCGTCGGCTAGACGAGGCCTACCGCGACTTTTTTGAGCAGATTGCGGCCCAGATTGCGGCGGCGATCGCCAACGCTCGCTCCCACGAAGCCGAGCGGCAGCGGGCCGAACAGCTGGCCGAACTCGATCGCGCCAAGACGGTCTTTTTCTCAAACGTGAGCCATGAGTTTCGCACCCCCCTGACCCTGCTGCTGGGGCCGGTGGCAGAGGCCCTGCAAGCCACCGACGATGCCGACCAGCGGCGGCGGCTGGAACTGGTGCAGCGCAACGCCCTGCGCCTGCAAAAGCTGGTCAACACCCTGCTCGATTTCTCCCGCCTCGAGGCGGGGCGCATTGAGGCCGTCTACGAGCCCACTGACCTGGCCCTGCTGACGGCGGATCTGGCCGGGGTGTTTCGCGCGGCGGTGGAGCAGGCGGGCCTGCGGCTGCGGGTCGATTGCCCGCCCCTGGCGGCCCCGGCCTACGTGGATCGAGACCTGTGGGAGAAGATTGTGCTGAACCTGCTCTCCAACGCCTTTAAGTTCACCTTTGAGGGCGAGATCGCGGTGGGGCTGCACGGCGACCCCGACCAGATTCAGCTGGAGGTGCGCGATACGGGCACGGGTATTCCCCCGGCGGAGCTGCCCCACATCTTTGAGCGGTTTCACCGGGTGCAGGGGGCCAGGGGCCGCACCTACGAGGGCTCTGGCATTGGCCTGTCGCTGGTGCAAGAGCTGGTGGGGCTGCACGGCGGCACCGTCGAGGTCACCAGCCAGGTTGACCAGGGCACCTGCTTCACCGTCACCCTGCCGACGGGGTCTGACCATTTGCCCAGCGAACGCATCAGCGGCCCCCGCAGCCGCCTTTCTACCGCCACCGGGGCCACCCCCTACCTCGAAGAAGCCCTACGCTGGCACCCCACCGAGCCCAGGGAACCCCCCCCCACCCCCCCCCCCCCACTCTTCGAGAAGGGCAAAGCCCTACCCCCCCCCGCCCCCCGCATTCTCCTCGCCGACGACAACGCCGACATGCTCGACTACGTCAGGCGGCTGCTGAGCCCGCAGTACACCGTCGAAACCGTGGGCAACGGTCAGGCGGCGATCGCCGCCATTGCCCACGAGCGCCCCGACCTGGTGCTCAGCGATGTGATGATGCCCGAGATCGACGGCTTTGAGCTGCTGCGACGGCTGCGGGCCGACCCCCAAACCCAGGAGCTGCCGATTATTTTGCTGTCGGCGCGGGCAGGGGAGGAGTCACGCCTTGAGGGCCTGGCCGCCGGGGCCGACGACTATCTGGTAAAGCCGTTTTCGGCCCGAGAGCTGCTGGCCAAAGTTGAGGCCACCCTCAAGCTGGCCCGGCTGCGCCAGGAGTCTAAGGTGGCTCTGCAACGCAGCGAGGAGCGATCGCGGCTGGCGGTGCGGGTGGCGCAGCTGGGCACCTGGCGCTACGACCTGGGCACTGGTTTGGTGCATCTAGACGAGCGCATGCAAGAAATTTGGGGGGAGTCAGCGGCGGTGCTGCCCCTCAACCAAATGCGGCAGCGGATTCACCCCGGCGATCGCGATCGGGTGATCGACGCCGTCAGCGCCGCCCTGGAGCCGTCGTCGTCGGGCACCTACGAAATTGACTACCGCATCGTTTGGCCCGACGGCACCGAGCGCTGGATTATGGCCAACGGTCAGGCTCGCTTTGCCGGTGAGGGCGCGACCCGCAGCGCGGTGGAGCTGATCGGCACCGCCCTCGACATCACCGAGCGCAAGCAGACCGAGCTGCTGCTGGCCGAGCAAACGCGCCTGCTCGAGCTGATTGCCTCTGGGCAACCTCTAGAAACCTGCCTGACCGCCGTATGCCGCGCCGTGGCGCAGCTAAATCCCCTGATTCGGGCCTGCGTGCTGCTGAGCGATGGGCGGCAGCAGTTTGTGGGGGCAATTACCCCGGACTTTCCGTCGTCCTTTAGTGCCGCCATTGAAGGTGTGCCGATCAACGACCTCCGCATTGGCACCTGTGCAGAGGCCGTTTACTGTGGGGAGCCGGTCACCTGTACCGACGTGGCTACCGACGATCGCTGGTCGCTAGCCTGGCGTGACCTGTGTCTGGCCCACGGCGTTCGGGCCTGCCACTCTACCCCGCTGTTAGACCTGGAGGGGTTGCCCCTGGGGTCGTTGATGCTCTGCTTTGACCAGGCCCGCCGACCCACCCGCTGGGAATACCAGCTGGCTGACTTTGGCACCCAGGTGGCCCGCATTGCCTTTGAGCGCGATCGCGCCACCCTGGCCCTGCGGGAAAGTGAGTACCGCTATCGCACCCTGTTTGAATCAATGGCCCAGGGCTTCTGTGTCTGTGAGCTGTTGTTTGATGACAGCGGCACGCCAACAGACTATCGACTGCTGGAGGTTAACCCAGCCTTTGAAACCCTGACAGAGCTGCCCCAGGCGGTCGGCAAAACGGCGCGCGAGCTGGTTCCCGATCTCGAGGATACTTGGGTTGAAATCTACAGCCGCGTGGTGCTGACTGGGGAGCCGCTTCAGTTTGAGCATGAGGCCGTGGCCCTGGGGCGCTGGTTTGCGGTCAGCACCTTTGCCATCGGCGAGCCCCGAGACCATCGGTTTGCCATTCTGTTCACCGATATCAGCGATCGCAGAACCCTAGAGCGCGATCGCGAGCGGTTTCTCGGCGTCAGCTCAGATCTGACGGTGATTACCGGATCCAACGGCCATTTTCGGTGGGTTAGTCCGACCTTTGAACGAATCTTGGGTTGGACTGCCGCCGAAATGGTCGCTCGCCCCTGGGTCGAGTTTGTTCACCCCGACGATGTTGCCGAGTCGCTAGGGGAAACCAACCTGCTGTTTTCGGGCAGTAAAACCCAGTCCTTTGAAAATCGGTATCGCCACAAAGACGGCTCCTACCGCTGGTTTTTGTGGAATGCCCAGCCCTACCCAGACGAGCAGGTGATCTACGGTGCGGCCATCGATATCACCGAGCGCAAACAGGTGGAAGAGACCCTGCGCCAGCGCGAAACCGAGCTGCGGCTGGTGACCGACACCGTGCCGGCGCTGATTGCCTTTATCGATGCCGACCAGCGCTACCGCTTCAACAACCAGAGCTACGAAGACTGGTTTGGCCAGCCCGCCCAAGCGATCTATGGCAAGCACCTGCGCGAGGTCTTGGGAAAAACGGCCTACGACGAAATCCGCCCCTACGTGGAGCAGGTTTTGGCGGGCCAGCCGGTGACCTTTGAGCGCACGCTTCTCTATAGAGACGGCGGCAGCCGCTACGTCAGCGCCACCTACGTGCCCCGGCTAAACAACCAGGGCGCTGTGGAGGGGTTTGTGGCGCTGATCAACGACTACAGCGATCGTCGCCAGGCTGAAGCCGCCCTGAGGCAAAGCGAAGAGCGCTACCGCTACCTGGTCGAGTCGATTCCCCAGCTGGTGTGGACGGCTGACCCCGAGGGAGTGCTCATCGATGTCAACCAGCGCTGGTGCGACTTCACCGGGCTCTCCCTTGAGCAGGTCAAGACCGAGGGCTGGCAGGCCGTCGTGCATCCCGAAGACATTCCCGTGCTCAGCCAAAACTGGGCGATCGCCCAGCAGCAGGGCCTCAACTACCAGGCAGAAGGCCGCATGCGCCGCGCCGACGGCATCTATCGCTGGCACCTGCACCAGGCGATCCCGATGCACACCCCCCAGGGGCGCGTCCTGAAGTGGTTTGGCACCGCCACCGACATTGAAGACCAGAAACAGCTGGAGCAGCGGCGCAGTCAGCTGCTGAGCCAGGAGCAGGCCGCCCGCGCCGCCGCCGAAGCCGCCAGCCGCACCAAAGATGAGTTTCTAGCGGTGGTCTCCCACGAGCTGAGGTCGCCCCTCAACCCGATTCTGGGCTGGGCCACCCTGCTTAAAAACGGTACCCTCGACGCGGCCAAAACCCAACAGGCGCTCAGCGTGATTGAGCGCAACGCCAGGCTGCAAACCGAGCTGATCGACGATCTGCTCGATGTGTCGCGCATGCTGCGGGGCAAGCTTCAGATTTCCGCCAGCCCGGTCAACCTGGCGACTACCATCAGAGCCGCCATCGAAACTGTGCGGCTGGCGGCGGAGGCCAAATCGATTCGCATTGATGCCCACCTGGAGACGAACGTGGGGCTGGTCTCGGGCGACGCCACCCGTCTCCAGCAGGTGGTGTGGAATCTGCTGTCCAACGCCGTCAAGTTTACCCCCGCTGGCGGCAGCATTGCGGTGCGCCTGGCGGCGGGGGCGGCCCACCAGGCCCAAATTACCGTCACCGACACCGGTAAGGGCATCGTGCCGGAGTTTTTGCCCCTCATCTTTGACTACTTTCGCCAGGCCGACAGCGCCACGACTCGCCAGTTTGGCGGTCTGGGGCTGGGGCTTGCGATCGTGCGCCACCTGGTTGAGCTGCACGGCGGCACCATTGAGGCCGCCAGCCCCGGCGAAAATCAGGGGGCCACCTTTGTGGTCAGCCTGCCCACCCTGGCCAACCCGCCGACCCCGGCCCCGGAGTTTTCTCTCCAGCCGCCGGCCCTGGAGCTGCCCGGCACCAGGGTTTTACTGGTCGATGACGACGGCGACACGCGCACCTTCATTGCCTTTTTGCTCGAACAGGCCGGGGCCAAGGTGGCCGCTGCCGCCTCGGCCAGGGAGGGGTTGAGCGCCCTCGAACAGTTTCAGCCCCAGGTGCTGGTGAGCGATATCGGCATGCCAGATATGGATGGCTACATGCTGATGCGGCAGATTAGAGCGCTGCCCGCTGAGCAGGGGGGCGACATTCCGGCGATCGCCCTCACCGCCTACGTGCGCGAGGTTGACCAGGAGCAGGCTCTGGCCGCCGGGTTTCAGCGCCACATCCCAAAACCGGTAGAGCCCGCTGCCCTGCTGCGGGCGATCGCCGACTTGGCCCCCCCTAGCCGCTCTACTGCGGCTTGCGCCAGCCCTCCTCGACCCGGCCGAGGGCGACAATTACCGCCGTCAGCCACAGCCCGCCAATCACCATCCCCACCAGCACATCGCTAGGCCAGTGGGCTCCCAGCACCAGGCGCGAGCTGAGAATCAGTCCGATCCAGAGGGTTACAACCAGGGCGATCAGCAGCCTTTCGAGGCCGCTGCGCGAGGCGCGGCACCACAGGTAGGCCAGCAGCCCATAGACCGTGATCACCACGACGGTATGCCCTGACGGAAACGAATGCAGCCCCGAGGCCGCCACCCCGCCTGCGATCGCATCGGGGCGACCTCGGTTCCAGTAGCCCCAGCCAATCCACACCAGGGGAAATTGCAGGCCGTAGGCGGTGGCCATGGCGGCGGCCAGCAGCGGCTGCGATCGCGCCACCATAATCCCCACAAACCCTCCCACCACGGGCAGCATGCCCAGCAAATTGCCCGGCGACTCCCAGGTAATCGATCGAGAAAAGTTCAGGGGCAGCCCGTCAGCCAGCAGGGGCAAGAGGCGGGCATCCCACGCCTGCAACCCGCGATCGGCATAGCCCTTAGCCCAGACTGTCAGCCCCAGCGTAACCACCGCACACAGCCCCAGACCCAGCGCCAGAGTACCCCACCACCGCCGCCACACCCCTGGAGGTACCTGGCGGCTATCCTGCCAAAACCGGTACCACCCTCCCCTGAGCGTTTGAACCGTTACCCACCGTGCCATAGAGAACCCAGCCGTCGCATATTGTCAGCAGTGTGCTTTTTATACATCAGATTGAAACAGCCAAACCCCCCGGAGATTCACTCTGGGGGGCAGTCGCCGCCATAGCACCCAATCCGGCTGGGCTGCACCCGGTCTGTATAGCCATGGTCACGCTGGTTAAGACACCAAAAACCCTCAAAACGTGCAACTGTTCCAAACGTGCAAACGTGCAAACGTTCATATAGAAGCATTGCCCTGGGAGCCGTCGAGCCCTAGGGAGAAATGCGGCGGTAGCGGGCCTGAAACTCCAGATGAATGCCGTAGGCGATCAGACCCAGGGCTACGATACCCATCAGCCAGGCACCGTGGGGCCGCTGCTGAATCGCTTGCAGGGCCGTCTCCGTCGTGCCGGCCTGGCTGGCGTCGGAGGCGCGGGCGGCCTGGATAAAAAAGTAGCCAATGATAAAGGCCACAACCCCCTTAGCCGTGTACCCAAACCGGCTGATGCGAACCATCCACTTTTCTGTGCTGGCGCTCATTTCTCCCAGCTTGAGGGCGCGGCGAAACTGCTTGGAATAGGCGTAGTAAAAGGCAAAGCAGCCGTAGGCTATACTGGCTGCCCCCACGGCAGCCACCAGCCACTGGCCAAAGGGCTGGGAGAGCAGTGTGGCGGTCTGCTGCTGGCTGCCAGAGCCACCGTCGCCCGTCCCCTGGGCAAAGACCACCTTCAGGGCAGAAAAGGCTAGACCGGCGTAGATTAAACCACTGACTGCATAGGAGAGACGCCTGCCGATGCCGGAGGCCCCAGACGCTCGATGCTCGGGGTCTTTGATCGCCTGCACGAACTGCCAGAGCACGTAGCCCGCCAGCCCCACCGCCACCAAAAACAGCATCACCTTGCCGAAGGGCTGCGAGGCAATCGTCTGAAAAGCCCCCTCGGTGCCCGTGATTCTGCCGCCCCAGTCGAGGGCTGCCATCACTGCAAGCAGCCCAATAATCATATAGACAATTCCCTTGGCGGCGTAGCCAAATCGCGCCAATCGCTCAACCCATTTCTCGGGCTGATTGTCGTCAGGAATGAACTCTTGAATATTCATGGATTTGCCCTACAGCGATCAATTGGCATCTCAGCTTGCTCATCTATTGCCGACGAATTGCCGACGGGTAATGCAAATCGTTAGGGTAGAGCGATCGCAGCCGTCAGCCGGTCAGCTGAGTTACACCAAACCCGATTCGGTAAACCCCGATTCGCCATCGAGAACCTCGCAGGGGCGTAGTATACTGCGCCTCTGCAAAGCGGGTGTACTCAAACAGGGTTCGGCACTACAACAATTTGACAGCCAGGAGATTCTGGTCGGGGGTATTGTCGTGCAATATTTCCCAGGCCAGAATGGCCCTAACCCCATTAACCACCGCCCTAAAGCAGATTCCAGGAGGGCTTTAAAGCTTTGATTTACGCCTGCGTTCAGCAGTACCCAGAATTGCTATACCCAACTGTCTAGCGCCTAACAATTACCCAAACCGCATGGATAATTCCGGGTATGTAGCCCAGGAGAGTTAAGAGAATATTGATCCAAAATTGAGCGCCTATCCCTTCCTGAAGAAAAACCCCCAGGGGTGGCAGAAAAATAGCTACTACAATTCTGAAAAAGTCCATGGTTTTTGCGTCTGTCTATCCGAATCTTTATTGCTCAATTAAAAGAGATCGGGTGCGAGCTTGCATCTATCTTTAGATGGTAAGTAGGTGGCCAAAAATACAATCACTAGGGGTGGGTTGCGGGTAAGAACCGCTGGTGAAGCCTGGCCGGAGGCACTAAACCAACCACCCAGGTTTCGGGTGTCAGGTACCGGGTGCAGCTACCTGACGCCTTGGCCAATCAGTGGGCACTGCCGCAGAATGCGACTATTAACGACCGAGGCCAAACATAGAGATAAAACAGGCCCCGTTGACCAGCGCCGTCAGCACGGCGGCAATGATGACTCCCTTAGCCATTGCCCTGCGCCCCCGCCGCCGCAGGGTCAAGACCAGCGGAATCGCGTAGAGCAGCTGCCAGAACAGGAACCCTGCCGCCCCGATCACCCAGGGATAGATGAAGGCATAGCTGCCAAAGCCCAGGCCCGCCACCAAAAAGCCCAGGCCAAAGATCAGGGCTCCGGCGATCGCGTGGCAGCCCAGCAGCAGCACCATGCCCTTGACAATCTCCAGCATCTCGTTGGGGGGCGTCGGCTCGGGGGGAAGCGGGGAATTGATGGGGTTATTCATGGCGCTGGGACGGGGGTAGCAGCCTGAACCTCGGCCAGTTTAGCGGCTCCAGCACTGCCCTCCCGGTAAAACAAGTTGTAGGTGTCGAAGGGGATGAGGCGGCCATCGGGGTGGACGATGTGAATGCACGATCGCTTCACCGATCGCACATCGAAGTTGTAGGCATCGAGAAACTGCACAATCATAATGCGAAAAATATTTTCGTAGGTAATGCCCGTAGGCACCGCGACCTGGGGCAGGCAGCAGAGCAATTGCTTGAGGGCACTGGCCGACGACTGGGGGGAGTGGCTGGTGGAAAACAGCTCAAAAATCTTCTGCCTGAGCTGGGGGTCTTGCTCGTAGAGCACCGAGTTGGGCATCATTTCCACAAAGGTCGGCGTGGAGAACAGGCCCGTCAGCGGCACCACCTGGCCCTTGAGCTTGAGGGCGTAGGCCATCGCCAGGGAGTCGGGGTGGCAGGGCACCGGCAAAATATCTTGCGGCTTGAAGTGGGGGCTCTGGTCGAGAATGGCGCGGCGCACGGCGGTCAGGGTGTAGCGATCGCGCCCCGCCTCAAACCCCTCTAGCCGCCCCGCCGCCTGAATGGGCTGAAAGGTGACGCCGCGCACGCACCGCTGGGCCAGGGCGTAGTCGATAATTTTGCCAATTTCGTGGTCGTTGAGCCCCTGCTTGAGGGTGACCACCAGGGTAGTGGAGAGGTTGAGGTCGTTGAGGCGATCGATCGCTTTTTGGCGCATCTCCCGCAGGTCGGCCCCCCGCAGCTCGCGCAGGGCTGCTGCCTCAAAGCTGTCAAATTGCAGGTAGATTTCGATGCCGGGTTTGTAGGTGGCGAGGCGATCGCAAAACTCCGCATCCTGAGCAATTCGCAGACCGTTGGTGTTGACCATCAAATGCTGAATCGGTCGGGCCTTGACCAGATCCAGCACCGCAAAAAAGTCAGGGTGCAGGGTGGGCTCACCGCCGCTGAGCTGCACCACCTGAGGCGAGCCCTCGTTGGCCACCACCGCATCCAGCATGCGCTCGATTGCCGCCAGAGAGCGGTGGCGGCGGGGCTGGCTGGCGGCGTTGGTTTCCTCAACGCCCGAGTCGGCGTAGCAGATCGGGCAGCTCAGATTGCAGCGATCGGTCAGCTCGATTAGCGTCAGGCAGCTGTGCTGCTCGTGGTCGGGGCAGAGGCCGCAGTCGTAGGGGCAGCCGTGGCGAATCGGCGTGTTGAACTTCAGCGGCATATCCCCCGGTTTGAGAAACGCCTGGGTCTGCCGGTAATACTCTTCGTCGTCGGCAATCAGCACCGCTTCGCGCCCATGGGCGGGGCAGTGCTTGTGCAGATACACGCCCCCGTCTTGGAAGACAATTTTGGCCTCAACTTTGCCCAGACAGCGCGAGCACAGGCTGTTGGTCAGGGCGTAGAACAGGTAGGGGCGGGTGGCCATGGGTTTGCTGTCAGGAAACGGTTACTGTCTGACGAGAAAGCTGTCGCAAGCCATAGGCGACCCCTAGCAGGCAGGCGAGTTGAATAAAGCTTAGCCCTAAGAGCGGCTGAAAATCGGGTTTGAGAAAATCAACCACAAAGCGAAAGCTCAGGTAGCCGACCAGGTAGAGCTGAAACAGCCTGCCGCTGGGAAGACCGCGTTGACGATGCCAGGCCAGAAGCAATCCCAAAATAATTAAGAACCCTACCTCGTAGAGCTGGGTGGGGTGGCGGGGCAGACCGTCGCCAAAGTCGATGCCCCAGGGCAGGGTGGTGACGGTGCCGTAGGTGCGATCGCTCAGCCCGGTCAAAAAGCACCCCACCCGCCCGATCGCCGTCCCCACCAGCAACGGGAATACAAAAGCATCGCCGGTCGATCGCCTCAGGCCAATCCATTTTTTGGTCAGCTCGACGCCGATTAGCCCGCCCAGCAGCGCCCCCACCACCGTTTTGCCCTGCAAGCCCAGCAGCAGCCACCCTCGCCAGTCGCTCCCCAGCAGATCGACATGCTGAAGCAGCACCAAAATTTTGGCCCCCACCAGCGCCCCAATCAGCCCACCCACCACCACCGAGCTGCGCTGGCTCAGGGGGATGGCGTCGCTTTTTACGCTGCGGCGCAGCAGCCCCATGGCCACGCCGTAGGCCACCACCTCAAACACAAAATGGGGGTGAAGCTTGAAGAGGCCAAACCCCAGATAGACAGGGAAAGTCATCGGTGCGATCGCTCAAATGCGCCCTATCCCCAAGCCTAGCCGACCGTTTGCCCCTGTGGGGCAGGTCAACGGCGTATCCATTTGGTGAGAATGCGCATGGGCTGGCCGGTGGTGGGGTCGAGCTGGGGTTTGCGACCGGCGCGAGGCTCGGCAAAGCCGATGCTGTGGAGATGGGCGATGACGAGTTCCATGCCGCTGGCGGTGCCGATCAGCATGACGCGCACGGGCTCGCGGGGGTCGGCGGGGGCTGCGGCGGGCGGGTTGCTGGAGGGCGGCTGGCTGTAGAATTCGCCGTTGGGGATGAAGTCTGACATGGCGAGATGGGAATAAGGGACGACAAAAGGGATCCAGATCCCAGGGTTTTTCAAAAACCCTGGGATCTTTTGCCGCAAGAATCTCCACGAAGGATGCGAAACCCTCCGCGAGATGGGAAACTGTGAAATCAAGTCGCCCTGAAGGAAACTTCAACGCGACAGACAGATATACCGTTCTTTCTATACAGAATGGTAATTACCGAGCAGTATAGTATGTCTGGTCAGAGTCAGCAAGCCACGCTGATGGATTTGCGCAACCGGGCGGGGCTGACCCGCCGTGAGGTGGCAAATGCGCTGGGAGTTACCGAAAAGACAATCTATGTGTGGGAAACCAGCGAAAACCCACCAAAAATGACGGTTGCTCAGGTGCAGAAGCTATTAGACGTTTTGGACTGTACGCTGGACGAGCTGGCGATCGGAACAAGGAAGGGCATTGACTGATAAGTCAAGGAATTGCGATGAAGAATCCTACGAAGAATTCAATTTGGACGTTGTTAATAAATAGCCAAAACTTGTGCAGGCGTCTTGCCTGCATGGAAAAGATGCATATCCCCCTATTATGAATCAATTCGGATTACCATGAAAGGAAATTGCTTAAGTTACAAATCAAGATCTTTCTGAGATCATATTGACCAAAGCTAATTAACTGTACTAGAACTACAAATCTTGATCCGAGGCAAGAGGGCAATCAAGTTTTCCCTTGCCCACTGCCCCCCAGGAAGATGACCTCTAGGTGCAGAGCTTACAAAAAGTAGATTTGAATAATCAATCCAGTTAGTTTCTCCGGGCATCAACCAGCCAACTTTAATACCAAAACAGTTCCAAGTGTTTTCATTTAATCTCCCATCCGCCGTGCCGCCGCAGTCATTTATATAAATATCTTTTTGCACACTGAACCCAAATTTACCATTACTAGCGCTTGTCCATAACTGATCTATCCTTGCCAAAGCATCACAATCGAAATTCTCAAGACTTGAAGTGTCTAACCATCCTTCAAATTCTCGGTCGGCAATTTTCATGATTACATTGAATGTTTCTTGGTCAGCTTCTCTCCACCTTTTTCCATTCAGCAATTCCTTTAAATGAAAATAATAGGAATTCGATGGAATATTCTCTGTAAGCTGCCTGATACCAAGCACTGAAATCAAGCCGAATCCGCATAGACTGCCCAATTTTATAAATTTCTGTCGAGATATATTTGCACTACTTAGCAGGGGAGAAACTGATGATTTATAAAACTTCTCAGAGTGTTGTTCTAGCCCACTGATTAATCGGTTCATGTCTTTGCCGAAGTCAGGATCGGGCCGTGCTTCACGACTGTTACGGTAAGCTAACTCTTTCAAGTCAGGTGGTAACTCATCTACCTTGGGCATCCGAGCATTACTCACCAGTAACGGTACAACAATGATATCCTTTCGCCTCAGCGCTTCTGCAACTTCCAATCGCACCCAATCGGCAGGGTTGTCTAGCCGTCGATTACTGTATTCATCAGCGGCATTTAACCAGCCAGGACCGATGACCGCTAGCAAGACCTTGCACTCGCTGAGGGTACGATTCAAAAACTCTCGAAAATCTGCCCCAGCAGGGATGTCGTCTACATCCTTAAATACCGCCTCTCGACCAAAGTGATCTATTAGGCGATCATAAATGCGCCCTACGTCAGCTTGGCTATCGCTACGGCGGTAGGAGATGAAGATTGATGGCATCTGTGAAGGGTAGAGCATTGGGCTTTTTCTATTAAAAGCTAGATTTTGCTTAAATGGGTATTTGAGAGACTGACACTGGATTTCTGGCCTCCAACCGCGCTCAGAACTAAAAGCGTCGGGTTCTGCTAGCGCGCCACCCCACCTACGCCTGAATCCGATCGCGATAGACTGGTAGCAGCATTCATCTCTCCACATCCACGCAGGAGGTTATCGCTCAATGACCGTCCAAGACCTAGAAGCGCAGCTCCTTCAGCTATCACCCCTAGAAAAGCTGCACATCATTCAACTGTTGGCTCAAAGCCTAAACGCCGATGTGGTTGAGCAACAGACCTATAGCGATGAAAAGCTGTCTGATTTCTTTCGTCAGTCTCCGCTGGCAGAGGCAGTTGCCGACAGTGGCGTTGACTTAGAGCGCGATCGCCGTTTGCCTGAAGATCGCTTTGTGCCGTGACCTATTTACTGGATACGTGCGTCATCTCAGAGTTGGTAGCCAAGCGTCCTAACCCATCCGTTGTGACGTGGATTGATAGTCAGCTTCCAACGGATCTTCATTTAAGCGTCATCACCATCGGCGAAATTGCCAAAGGTACCAGTAAACTTGCTCCCTCTCGCCGTAAAGACAGCTTGACGACCTGGCTCAATCAAACGCTTCCCAATCGCTTCAGAGAACGTATTCTAGGCATCGATACGGCCACGATGATGCTGTGGGGAGATATGGTAGGACGGCTGGAGAAGCAGGGAACACCAATGCCGCTTCTAGACTCTTTGATTGCGGCCATAGCAATCCAGAACTCTCTCCAGTTAGTTACTCGAAACATTGATGACTTTGCTGCGACAGGGATCGTAATGTTTAACCCTTGGTTAGAGTAATTCACGGCAAGCGGCACATTACCGCCGATACCGCCCTGCGCCTGGCCCGCTACTTTGATATGTCGCCCCGGTTTTTGGCTCGGCTTGCAGATGGACTACGACCTGGATGTTGCCGAAGATGAGATCGGCGATCGCCTCAGCCAAGAAGTTATCGCGATCGCTAACATACCCCTGTAGGGGCACCGCCGTCACACAGGCAGCGATCGCCCAAATTTAAGCTATGGCCACAACCTCAAACTGGCTCATCAATAGAGTCCGGGTTGCTTTGGGGTACGCCCACAGTCCAGCGGGCGATCGCGCCAAAGCAACCCGGTTGCCTGCATTTACCCCCGCAGCTTCTCAGACCAGACGCGGGTGGGCAGCCCCCACACGTAGATAAAGCCCTCGGCGGCCTTGTGGTCAAACTGGTCGTCAGCGCTGTAGGTAGACAGGGCATCGCTGTAGAGGGCCAGATCAGACTGGCGGCCCACCACCCGGTTGGTGCCCTTAAACAGCTTCACCCGCACGGTGCCCGTCACCCGCTCCTGGGTCTGCTGAATAAACGCATCTAGCGCCAGCTTCAGGGGGCTGTACCAGAGGCCGTTGTAGACCAGGCGGCTGTAGGTCTCTTCGATGCCGCGCTTGTACTGGGTGACATCTGCCGTCAGCGTCAGGCTCTCCAGGTCGCGGTGGGCGTCGATCAGCACCAGCAGGGCCGGGGCTTCGTAAATTTCGCGCGACTTGATGCCCACCAGGCGGTTTTCGATCATGTCGATGCGGCCCACGCCGTGGCGACCGGCGATCGCATTCAGCTGCGTGATCAGCGCCACCGGGCCGAGGGCTTGGCCGTTGAGGCTGGTGGGCAGGCCCTTGGTAAAGCCGATATCGACATATTCCGGCTCGTTGGGGGTGTTTTCGATCGCCTCGGTCATCAAAAACACTTCTTCGAGGGGCTCGGTCATCGGGTCTTCCAGCGGCCCGGCCTCAATGCTGCGGCCCAGCAGGTTGCGATCGATGGAGTAGGGGCTCGACTTTTTCACCTGAAAGCTGAGGCCATTTTTTTCGCCGTAGGCAATAGCTTCTTCGCGGCCCATGCCCCATTCGCGGGCGGGGGCCAGCACCTTGAGGCTAGGGTTGAGGGCGGCGATCGCCACGTCAAAGCGCACCTGGTCGTTGCCCTTGCCGGTGCAGCCGTGGGCCACCGCATCGGCCCCGTAGCGATTGGCGGCCTCCACCAGGGCCTTGGCGATCAGCGGGCGGGCCAGGGCGGTGGAGAGGGGGTAGCGGTTTTCGTACAGGGCGTTGGCCTGAATGGCGGGAAAGGCGTAGTCGGTGATAAATTCCTCGGTCAGGTCGGCCACCAGCGATTCTTTCACCCCGGCATTTAAAGCCTTGAGGCGAATCGGCTCTAGCTCATCGCCCTGGCCCAGGTCTGCCGCTAGAGTAATTACCTCGTTTACGCCCCATTCCTGCATCAGGTAGGGAATACACACGGTGGTATCGACGCCACCGGAATAGGCTAGGACAACTTTCTCTGCGCGACCCATGGGCAACTTCCTGCTTTCCGTTAAAGAGCTTTAGCAACCGTCTCAACTGGACGACCCACCAGATTCCCATCCCGCTTACCCCAGGGGGGCGGCCTGGGCAATCTGGCCAAGGCTATCTTATCTGGAGTTGCCCGCCCCGCACTACGGCGATTTAGCAAGATCTGATGACATAGATCGCCGCTCTAGGGCAGCGGCGATCGCCGAAACGGTCTGACGGCCTTACGGCAGCCGACGCTGCCCAGGCCAGTGCTCAGTCCATCTAATGATGTCGGGTGCCACGGCTGAGGAAGCCGGTTTAAGGTTTACGGTTCAAGGCCAGCCGTAAACCCTGGGCCTTAGGTGACTTCTGGAAAACTTTCTCCCCAATGGTGGGCAGTGCCCGCCATTGGGTGGTTGCAACGGTTGAACAGTGCCGGGGATTTTGGCTTGCCACCCTTAGTTTGGTAGAATCAGGAGCTTGCTAACCAAACACCGCAGCCCATCAACTTCAAGGAGAACCCCATGGCCCGCATGTACTACGACAGTGACGCCAACTTAGATTTGCTCAACGGCAAAACCGTCGCCATTATCGGCTACGGCTCCCAGGGCCATGCCCACGCCCTCAACCTCAAAGACAGCGGCGTCAACGTCATTGTGGGCCTGTACGAAGGCAGCCGCTCCACCGCCAAGGCCGAGGCCGAAGGGCTGACCGTCAAGCCCGTGGCCGATGCCGTAAAGCTGGCCGACTGGGTGATGATTTTGCTGCCCGACGAAGTGCAGCGCACGATTTATAAAGAGGCGATCGCCCCCAACCTGGAGGCGGGCAACGTGCTGCTGTTTGCCCACGGCTTTAACATCAACTTCGGCCAGATTGTGCCCCCCGCCGATGTGGATGTGGTGATGGTGGCCCCCAAAGGCCCCGGCCACCTGGTGCGCCGCACCTACCAGGAGGGCCAGGGGGTGCCCTGCCTCTTTGCCGTGTATCAAGATGCTACCGGTCAGGCTCGCGATCGCGCCATGGCCTACGCCAAGGGCATCGGCGGCACCCGCGCCGGCATCCTCGAAACCACCTTCCGCGAGGAGACCGAAACCGACCTGTTCGGTGAGCAGGTGGTGCTCTGCGGCGGCCTCAGCGAGCTGATCAAAGCCGGGTTTGAAACCCTGGTAAATGCCGGTTACCAGCCCGAGCTGGCCTACTTTGAGTGCCTGCACGAAGTGAAGCTGATTGTGGATCTGGTGGTCGAGGGCGGCCTGGCCAAAATGCGCGACAGCATCTCCAACACCGCTGAGTACGGCGACTACACCCGTGGCCCCCGCATTATCACCGACGAAACCCGCGCCGAAATGCGCAAGGTGCTGAAGGAAATTCAGACCGGCCAGTTTGCCCGCGAATTTGTGCTGGAAAGCCAGTCGGGCAACGCCGGGTTCACCGCCATGCGCCGCCGCGAAGCCGAGCACCCGATCGAGGAGGTGGGTAAGGACCTGCGGGCGATGTTTAGCTGGCTGAAGAAAGCGTAGGAAAAGGGGAGTAGTTTTGAGTTTTGAGTGCTTAGTTTTGAGTTTTTGGTAGATAACCGCAATTCAAAACTTAAAATTCAAAACTCAAAACTCTCTGCCTTTAAGCTTCCACCGTCACCTTATTGCGGTAAAACGCCACGTAGCCCTTGATGTTGCTGGCGGCGGGCTTGGGGTCGGGGTAGTACCAGGCGGCTCCGGCGTTGGTTTCGCCATCGACCACGATGTCGTAGTAGCTGGCGGTGCCTTTCCAGGGGCAGCCGGTGGTTTTGCTGATCGGCTTGAAGTAGTCCATATTCAGCGCGTCGGGGGGGAAGTACTGGTTGCCTTCCACCACTTCGCAGGCGTCGCTTTCGGCGAGCACGACACCATTCCAGGTCACTTTGGCCATGGGATATTCTCCGTTTTTTCCTTTCAGACTATAGCGAATCTGGGTGTGGACAGCCGGGACAGCTATCCCTCAGGAATATTTTCAGAGCCTCCCTGCCTCGAATGACCAATCCTCTTGTGGGATGGGCCTCTGGCCTGGGTGTGGACAGACGGGTCGGCTGTCCCACAAGAGTACTCTTTGATCTACACCGCCTTATCGATCCACACCGCTATGCTCGATCAGTCCCAGACTCCCTTGCTCTCGGCGTTGCAGATCAGTAGCCAACGTGTCCATGCTCCGTTTTACGCCCCTGGGCACAAGCGGGGGCAGGGGGCATCGCCTCGGCTTAAGGAGTTGCTGGGGGCAGCGGCGCTGGCGGCGGATCTACCGGAACTGCCGGAGTTGGACAACCTGTTTGCTCCAGAAGGTGTGATTCTGGAGGCCCAGGAGCTAGCTGCTGCGGTCTTTGGGGCTGAGCAAACCTATTTCTTGGCCAACGGTTCCACCTGCGGTATTGAGGCGGCCATTCTCGCCACCGTGGGGCCGGGGGAGAAAATCATTGTGCCGCGCAATGCCCATCGCTCGGTGATTGCGGGGTTGGTGCTGGCAGGGGCGATGCCGGTATTTGTGGCCCCGGAGTACAGCGCCGACCTGGGCCTGGTGCTGGGGGTGAAGGCTGAGGCGATCGCCGCTGCTTTGGCCGCCCATCCCGACTGCCGGGCGGTGCTGCTGGTGTCGCCCACCTACCATGGGGTTTGCTCGGATATTGGGGCGATCGCCGCCCTCACCCACGCCCACGGCATTCCCCTGCTGGTGGATGAAGCCCACGGCCCCCACTTTGCCTTTCACCCCGACCTGCCCACCCCGGTCCTGGCCCTGGGGGCCGACCTGGTGGTGCAGTCTACCCACAAGGTGCTGGGGGCGCTGAGCCAGGCGGCGATGCTCCACATCAGGGGAAATCGTATCGATCGCGCTCGTCTGCAAGCCGCCCTACAACTCACCCAGTCCACCAGCCCCAATGCCCTGCTGCTGGCGTCGCTGGATGCCGCCCGCCACCAGATGGCGACCGAAGGCAAGGCGCTGCTGACGGGAACCCTCGCGCTGGCTCACCAGGTGCGCGTAGACCTGGCCGCCATTCCTGGCCTGCGGGTGATCGATAAATCGGCGGTGACAGCATTCTCCAGCGTCAGCGATCTGGATCTGACTCGGCTGACGGTGGAGGTGTCGGGGCTGGGAATCACGGGGCTGGAGGCGGACGAAATGCTTCACGCAGAGCTGGGCGTCACCGTTGAGCTGCCGGAACTGCGGCACCTGACTTTGATCGTCAGCCTGGGCAATACGGCAGCAGACATGCAGCGGTGCATAGCAGGGTTTCAATCGCTGGCTGCACGCTGTGCCGGTCGGCAATCCAGCCCCGATGCCTGGCACCACCCCACTGTCCCAGAGTATGGCCCCTTGTTTACGCTGCCCGTCATGTCGCCCCGAGACGCCTTCTTTGCGGCCACGGAGACCGTCGCGGCCAGCGCTGCCCTCGATCGCCTCAGTGCCGATACCATTTCGGCCTATCCCCCTGGCATCCCGACGCTGGTGGCGGGGGAGCAGATTACGGCGGTGGCGATCGCCCATCTCACCGCCATCAAACAGCAGGGCGGCTACGTGACCGGCGGCGATGCGCCAAAAAATTTCCGGGTTATAGCCCGAGAGAGCCAATAGTCTGCCCTTAGATAGGCTGTTTCTTCGGTAGATAGACCTATGCTTGAAGGCGCGATAGTTTAAGGAACTCTTAACATCGGCGACTGTATACTGAATACAGTCTCGGGGATGGGCCTCTATAGGGACGATTGGGCATCATGGCGCTACAGGAATCGGTGACGGCAAACATTACCCGGCTGAGAGATCGGCTCAGCCAGCGGTTGGCGACAGCCGATGGGCTTGGGGCACTGCTGGGCAAAGAGGCCAGCCCCGATCTGCCCAGCCCCAGCGTCATCATTGAGTACATTGTGCCGAGCAATAAAATCTGGGCCTTTCGCAGCTGGCACCGCCGCATGGTGAAGACGGCCCAGCGATCGCCGGGGTTTTTGCGGGCCGACCGCTACCGCCCCCTGGCCGTGCAGGAGGGCTGCCTCAAGTGGTACACGGTGCTGCACTTCGAGCAGCCCGACCAGCTCAGGCAGTGGTTGCAGTCGAGCGATCGCGAAGCGCTGCTCAAGGGCGGGCGCGACATCTTCACCTCCTACAAGTTCACCTCCTTTGAGACCGGTATGCAGGGCTGGTTTAGCAACGAAGCCGGACAAGAGCTGACCGGGCTTGGCCCCCCCGCCTGGAAGGAAATTCTCGCGGTGGTGCTGGGCCTGTACCCAATCATCATGGTGCAAGGTTTTATTTTGGAGCGCCTGGGCGTATTTGAAGATTGGGACCCGGCCAGCGCCATGCTGGCCAACAACCTGATCACCACCTGCATCTTTACCCTGGTGGTGATGCCCCGCATTGTGCGCTGGCTCAACTTTTGGCTGCGCCCCGCCCACCGCCGCGCCTCGGTGGGGGTAGAGGTGGTGGGTACCGTGGTCACCGTGCTGGCCATGGCGGCCATGGTCTACGTGTTTAGCGAGATTGCCTAATGTCGGGGTATAAGAGGACTCTGCGGCTCAACGGTCGCCAGCGGCAGAAAGCCCCAGCCCCAGCGTGATCGCCGTAACAACTTTGGATCGCCCATTGGGTTACGATGGCGTGGATTTGCGCAAAACTTCCATTACCCCGTCAGACATCAGCTTTTATGGATTCTCTGTTTAGCTCTATTGACTCTCAACTGGTGCTGCTGGTGGCGGCGATCGCCGTCGTTGTTTTAGCTTCCCAGCTGTTCTTCAGAATTTTGAGCGTTGGGCTGGTGCCCATTCTGGGTCTGGTAGGAATTGTGGCCGCTCTGCAATACCTGTTTGGCATTACCCCCAAGCAGCTCTGGTTTGAGGTTAGCCACCTACCCCAATTGGCGATGAAATTCTTCAATAGTCTCGCCTAGAACCGATCTAAAAATTACGTTCCTCGAACCGTCTCAGGGTTCCAGGGAATTTTGTTGCACAGGCTCTTAGTCGTTTGCCAAGCCAGAGGAGACAGGTAACTCTATCGCGGTAGTATCCCCCTTCGATCACGATATATTGTGGTGAAAGAGTGAGGGGAATTTTGGCTTGGCTTCTCCCTTTCCTGGTATGGACCCCTATCTAGTACTGCCCGGCAGAAATATGGCCACCGTTGCTGAGGCTATCAGGTCTCGGGTGTCAGGTGTCAGGAATGGTTGGCTGACTTATGCCTTAGGGTACTAGAGCATCCGGAGATCTGGCCGGGGGTTCACCTGCTGCTGATTGCCGCCTTGGCCGAGTCGCTAGGCCCGCAGTTGCGGCCCAAATATTCGGTTTCGGTGGAAGTGCGGATGTATGAAACCAGTGGCGACCAGGCGCTGCTGGTGGCCATTCCCGATGTGGCCATTCAACGGGCTAAGCCCCAGACCGAGGTGGGGCCGACCGCCGTGGCCGTAGCCCCACCGCCCCAGCCGATTCAGGTGAGGGTGCCAATGCCGTTGACGGTGCGACAGGGGTATTTGGAGGTGCGGGAGGTAACGACTAAGGAGGTGGTGACACTGATGCAGATTGGTTTCGAAAAACGCTTTCTATAGAGTCTTAGATGAAACTGGCTAGGCCCAGGTCAATTTCACCATGCTCTAGCTTATCGGCAATCACGCGCAGGGCTAGAGCTTTGACTTGGGCAACGGCCTGTTGCTGACTGGCACCATAGACCAGAGCACCTGGAATCTCTAAGATTTCGGCAATCCAGCGACCCTCTTCTTCTTGCTCGGTTTCAATGGTGAAGCTGGTAGAAGTCGGGTTACTCATGGCGAAGAAATCACCCTAGAGGTTGGTAGTACTATTATAGGTGGAGTTCAGCAGTGGGTTTTATGAAGAAGGCTTCTTCACTCTGCTACCAGAGCATTCGGTGCTCATGTTAATGACTAATCCAGACACTTGCTAGCGCTATAGGGGATGTTTAGGGGGTATCATCGCGCAGCGTAACCCACTGCTCACGCTCATAGAAACCTTGTATCGCAAGACTAGATTATGGGGCAGACCTCGTGCACCCCTACCTGAAGCCGACGCAGATTAGTTCCGTGAAATGCTACCTGGAGGGAATGAATGTGAAGAATAAAGAATTTTTTGTGGTTATCGAACGGGATGAAGACGGTGTTTACGTTGGCGAAGTACCTCAGCTAAAGGCTTGCTACAGCCAAGGCGATACCGTTGACGAACTCATGGTGAATATCCGAGAAGTCATAGAACTGTGCCTTGAAGAGCTAGAAGAAGAGTTGCCAATGAACGAATTTATCGGTGTTCAAAGGCTCGTTGTCTAATGGCTAAGCTTCCTAGTGTTACTGCCCAAGAACTAATTCTAGCTCTGGAAGGAATAGGGTTCCGTATTGCCAGGCAAAAAGGCAGTCATCTACGCATGAAGCATGACGATGGCAGGGTCGCAACAATTCCAATTCATTCCGGAAAAACTATTGGAAAAGGACTACTTTTGAAAATCCTTCGAGATGTCGAACTAAGCAAAGAGGAACTAATTGAACTTCTTAAATAAAAGCCCTATAGTTTCCGTAGGTTGGGTGGAGCGGAGCGTAACCCAACAAAACTATTGTCGGCGTTGAGGTATTGCCTTCGGCAAGGCTGCACCAACGTAACCTCAACCCAACCGACAGGGCTACTGATCGCACCCTACATATTCAGCAAATTTCCTGTAAGGAAAGAAAATCAAGATCATTTTTAATATGCTTTAGATAAGCTATATCTTTGATGTGCTTACGACCATCTGAATAGATAAAGCCATATACATCGCTTGTGCTGATGGCTTCAAGAAAGTCTAAGCTATTTAGTGCTTTCGCAGCAACACCAAGGATTTCTACTGAGCGAAGATATTTTTCTTGTTCTTGGAGAGAGCCTTCAAAATATTGAATGATTTCGGGCACTACAATAAACTCAAGGCGGCAGCTTTTAAGAGAATAAGAATTTACGCTAAGGGGTCTATGCTTCTTGGGGTCAAGTCCACAAAACGTCTCTATTTCTATCCAGGCATTGCGAACTTTTTGAGAGTACCGCTTTCGAGCCGATTTTTCTAGCATTATACAATCGTTGACATTGACGATCATCACGATACACCTCATCTCCAAAGCGTCGATATATTCTCCTGCAACTAGAGAGCGAATATTTGGGAATAGCAGCGTATTCTTGTTGAGTGCTTTGATTAACCGTTTTATTTCACGATCTATTTGCGGCTCTTTAGGTAAATATGTCTTGACTCTGAGCCCATTTAGCTCAGGTTTGAATTTATCAATATATAGCTGTTCTTGTTTATCTAGCTCTGTTATCGGTACTATTTTCCAGCAGATCCGGTGTTGCAACTTTTTGCTTGATCGAATTAGCTGTGGATAACGATGGTGCGCTCTGCCTAGCCATCGATTCTTTAAATTTTTTGCTTTGCCTACGTACCAAACAAAATTTTCGCTGTCAACAACTACATAAATCCCAGAAGTTGTGGGCAATAGATTTCGTTCGCTGAATGTCACACTTGTCCAATCTTGCCACTCCATCTGCCTACAACCGTTATGGTGTTGCTGGTATACAGTATGTTAGAGTTCCCACAATTTCATGGATTAATACGGTTGCACTCTACGCTTGCTTCTTGTAGGTTTAGGATGCGGGGAATGTATCTGGGACGGGAGTAAGGGAAGCGCCAACTTCCCCTACCCCCTGAGACATCCCAGCTTAGTACAGGTAAGCGAGATGCCCTAGATGCATTCTAGGAGCTAGCGTCTTTTTTTACCCTCATACTGGGACACCGCTAGACCATTCCCCGTTTTCCTAACCCGAAAACGGAGATACCCGTATGTTTGACCAATCCTTTGGGGAACCCAACCTCCCCACCAGCTTCGCACTGCCCACCTACCGTCCAGATCGCCTCACCCATATTCTGCTGGGTGACTACGCCGCCGTCGTCGGGGCCATCAACCAGATGGACGTGCTGCACTACTGCGATCGCGTCGCCTGGATCGCCCCCGTACCCACCGGGCGCAGCGGCGAATACATCAGCGTCATGACTCGCCGCATTGCCCCCGCCGAGGGCTAGACCAAACTCAGCGGGGGTGTGGTCGTCTGCACCCCCGCCGTCAGTGCGCGCTCAGTGCTGGGGGCACCGGTTCTATCTCCCACCACTTTTGCGGATAGGGTTGTCGACTGGTATTCGTGCCGCAGTGAATTTCGCCGCCCTTGCGGAAATAGGTTTCCCAGTCATCAATAAAGTGGCAGACCAAACCCAGCGGGTTGAGAAGATGTTCTACACAGGCTTCGAAGGCACACTTATCGTTCACCTTGGGGCCAAAGGGTTTCGGGATGGCCAGGTGTTGATTGAGCACCAGCATATTGACCATATTGGGGAAGAAGGATTTGGCGCGGCCATCGCTATCCTCAAATAGGGCTGGCAGGTCGATGATATCCGCTTCGTCCAGGCCTAGTTCCTGCTTTAGCACCTCGCGATTCCAGTCGATGTAGGACTGAAAGCGCTGGTTGTGGGCGGCTAAGTCTTCATCGTCCAGCACCGCTGCTACGCTAATGGCAGCGGGCTTTTCGCCGAGGTGCTTGCCCTCTCGCAGCAGTGTCTGACCATGCCCCCGATCGCGCAGTTCTTTCAATACCTCATAGCACCGATTTGGGCAGGCCAGCAGCAGCTTAAACCCCTTCGGGTTGGGGGCGGCGACGAAGTTCATAAACTCGTCAATGTGCCCCACGCTCAGCCAGTCGGAGAACAGTTCCACCGGAGCCTGGATTTTTTGGGCAGCGAAAAAGTCGCGCAAAACCTTCAGCTTGCGACGGGGGTTGGGCATGATTTCTGGACGGGTGCCCCCAAACAGCAGCCGACCAAAGGGGTAGGTGACGCCGTTGACGGTGACGGGGGGCGAAACTTCCAGGTTGCCAAAGGAATCCAGCTTGGTCGCTTCGTGGGGGCTTTTGCGAATGACGTAGCCAAACCGGCTGCTGATCAGCTGGCGTTTGGCCAGGTGGTCCAGGCCGCGATCGCGGGGCGAGTCAAAAATGACGTGAATCATTTTCCCCGGTGCCTGGGTGTAGCCGACCTCAATTTCATCCCGCATCCAGGGGTCGTCGTTGTGAAACTCAACGGGCACCGGATCGAGCTGGGCACCGGCCTGGCTGACGACTTTTCTCAGGTCTTCAATGAAGGCTTCATTTTTGCCCTCCGACAGGCGGGATACAAACACGTCAATCGGTGCCAGGGTGTTGGGCGTCATCATCCAGGGGGCGACTCGAAACACCACGCGATCGCTATAGACAGTTTCCCCATCCTTGAGCAGGCTCAGCGTGATCTCAATCAACCCATCAAAGTCGATGTCGGGGTAGCTAATGCCCTGGACAAAAAAGAGCGTGTCTTGATCGGTACACCGAAGGTTTGCCTGGGCCTGTTTGGGGCCAATTAGCTCATTGCCAAGGTGATTTAGCTCGTCGTAGATGCAGATGCGCTGGGCCTGGTCTGGGCTCACCGATAGGTAAATTTCACAGCCCGGCGGCAGGTCACGCGCCCCAGCCCGGCGGGCAATCATCAGGCCCGAATCCTTGAGCCTCAGCAGGGTTCTATTCTGATCTATATCGGTGTAGTGGCTGTCCGAGTGAATGTGGTCGCGATCGGTATTGACCAGCAAAATGGCCCCCTGCCCCTCCGCCCCCCACCGCCAGTCGCCCTTGTGGGGGTTATCCTCGTCCACCACGCCGTCGCGATCGGCGTCCACATCCAGGCAAATTCGCAGACAGGTCAACGTCAGGCAAACCTGGCTGAGCTGAGCACCGCTGTCATCGTGAAACGCGATCGCCAGGCTGCGATCCTGGGGGCGATCGCTAAAGGTTCTGGCCAGGAGCACGACGCTGGGGCACTGCTGCAGCGGCATCAGCGCCGGGGTATCCACCCGCTGGTCTGACTCAGCATAAAGGTCGATCTCCCCCTGGGTTGTGAGGCTGACGGTGACCGCCTTTGCCGGAGCCAGATCGCTGAGGGCAACGTGCAGCGGCTGACCCACCACCAAAACATCGTCATAGTGCCTGCACTCTGCGGGAGACTCTCCCGGTAGTTGACCAACTTTTTCAGGCAGAAGTAAATGTCTCATCAGTTGCCATATCCACAGCCGATTTGGTTTTAGCGTCTCACACCGGCTGAGGCGCTATATCCTCCCTAATGGGGAGACGCTCCCATTTCCGGCCCGCCCCAGGGCCAGCACCCCGTTTTGCCCGCCAAAGCCAAAGCTCAGGCACAGCGCTACCCCAACCTCAGCGGCCACAGGTTCAGTTACCAGTTTGGGGTAGATACTGTGGCCTCGAAACCCGACATTCGGCGGCAGCACCCCGTGCCGCAGCGCCAGTAGACACAGCGCCGCACCAATCGCCCCCGAGGCCCCCAGGGTGTGCCCGGTCGCGCCCTTGGTCGAACTCACCCACGGCAGCGACGCAAAGCCCGACTGAATCAGCCGCACCTCGTGGTCGTCGTTGAGCTGCGTTCCCGTGCCGTGGGCGTGAATGTAGCCCACCTGCTCCGGTTCCAGACCGCTGTAGTCAAGGCAGTTCTTGAGCGCTAAGCGGCTCCCTCTCAGCGCTGGGTCTGGGGCCGTGCGGTGGTAGGCATCGGCGCTAAACCCGGCCCCGAGAATGTAGCCGTAGGGTTTTGGCCCCGATCGCGCCCGCCAGGTCGTCTCCGACTCCAGCACCAGCACCGCCGCCCCCTCCCCCAGCGCCAGCCCCTCTCGATCGCGGTCGAAGGGATAACAGCCCGTACTGGCCAGGGCACCCAGTTGCTCAAAACCCGCCAGGGTGAGGGGTGTAATCGGGGCTTCGGCGGCACCGACTATGGCGCGATCGCACTGCCCGCGCCGCACCAGTTCGTAGCCCTGAAAGATGGCCGTCAGCCCCGTGGCACAGGCCGCCATCGGAGCCAGTACTGGGCCAGTGGAGTGAATTTGGCGGGCCACGGCGATCGCTCCCATGTGGGGCAACGCCGCCAGCCAGGGATTTTCGTGCCAGTCAGGCCGCCGTGCCATACTCTCCCAGCGGCTCTGAAAGCTGCGGCTGGAGCCAATCACTACAGCGCAGTCGGGAAGGGGAAGGGGCAGACCAGCAGCGGCGATCGCCTCCGCTACCGCCAGCCCCAGCAAATCTTGCAGGTCAGCAGTGCTGTTGCCCACCAGGGCCATGGGCCGGGGCGGCAGTTCTGGCAATGGCTGTCTCAGACAAAGGCCCGATTTCCCGGCTAGCAGGTTTTTCCAGGTCGTCGCTACTGTGGTACCCAGGGCCGTCACCAGCCCCATCCCCGTAACGACGACTCTGGTCTCGGGCATTGCGCCTACTCGGTCTTCAGATTCTCCAACCCTTCAGTCACTCGCGCCGACTCAATGCGATCGCCCTGCTGAATGGCATCGACCGTCTCCATGCCGCTGGTGACGTAGCCAAACACCGCATAGCTGCCGTCTAAGAAGGGCAGCTCCGCCAGGGTGATGTAGAACTGAGCCGAGGCCGAGTCCACCGCCTGCGATCGCGCCATCGCCACCGCCCCACGGGTGTGGGGCAGCTCAGGGCCGTCGCTGATGCGGGCCTCTTCAAAGGTTTGGCTATAGACAGGCTCCGCTGCCCCAGCGGGCTTAATTTCTAGCGGCACGTAGCGAGGAGCCTGGGTGTCGGGGTCGATGAAGCTGCCGGTACCGAGCTGCTGAGCGGGCACGTTGGGGTCTTTGCTCTGGGGGTCACCGCCCTGGGCCACGAAGGGCTGCGGGTCACGCACCACCCGGTGAAAGACCAGACCGTCATAGACGCCGCGATTGACCAGGTCTACAAAATTACCGGCGGTAATGGGGGCATTGGTGCCGTCTAGCTCCATCACAATCGGGCTACCGTTCACCACCATTTCCACCGTGGCGGTGCCGTCTAAAACCGGCAGGCCAGACGGAGCTGCCGCTACCTCTGCCACGCCGGGGGCCGGTTGGGCCTCGCTAGTAGGCGTTTCCAGGTTGGCAGAACTGGTGCAGGCACCCAGCCACAGGGTCAGTACAGTCGCCAGGGCCAGGGTAAAAGGGCGCATAGAGAGAGCCATCAATAGATCGATTCCTAAGAGTTCAACCGACCCCCCATGTTATCTCACGGCCTCGGCAACGGGGGCCAGGGCCACGGCATTCTGGCGGGCAGATCCCTACAACCCCTCCAGGGGCACCTGCAAAAACCGTGCCAGTTCAGCCCCCTGGTTCTCCAGGTCGGCCAGCGGAATTGGCTGCCCAACTCGGGTCAGAGGAATATCGGGCCGTCCCTTGAGGCGCAGGTAGAGAACCCGCTTTGGGTTGAGTCCTTCTTTAATGGCCACCCGCACCGCCGTCGCCTCTTCGAGGGGGTGATCGATTTCGATGCGGCGATTTTTGCCCCAGAAGCCGTAGCGCACAATTTTGAGACGGTTGCTCTCTTTGTCAAAGCTGTTGTAGCCGCCGCCTACGTTGAGGCCAATCACCACCCACAAAAACGTTGCCAGACCAATGGCCACTACGCCGTAAAAGCCCATGGCAATGCCCTGGGGAATAAACACCAGCTGAGTCGGGTCGGCAAAGGGCAGCAGATTCTTTTTCAGGTAGCTAGAGGCCCCGGCCAGGGCAAACCCCAGCCCACCCAGGGTGAGCACAATGGCCCAGAAGATATTGCTCAGGCGGCGGGCTCCCAGCACAGTGCGATTCAAGGTTTGAGGTTGAGTTGACGAGAGGGAGGCAGTCATAGAGGGTAACGGGGAAAGTAGGTTGAAAATGCTACGGGCGATCGCCCCAGGGCAGCGACACGATTGGCCCCCAACGGGCTCACGGGGTTCAGAGCGCCCATCGGGCCTGGGGCAACCCTCATCATTTCTACAACGACATCTATCCCCAGTCTAAACCCCAGCGGCCCCCAGAACACCGGGGCTTTCCGCCCGCCGCCGGGGCCGCTGGCCAAACGCCCACCAGTTCTCTGCCTGAGAATTTACGTGTCAGATTGTAAAAATTTAGAACACTCCCTATCATAAATAGAAACCTGGCCTCTCGAAGCCTGCTTTAGGGCTGCTTCAGGGGCTGCTGGTGCGACCCAGGCAGGGGGCTCGACGATTTTAGGGCAGGAATATTTTTCTTCCTGGCTCTAATATCTGGAATACTTAGTAGTTATTAACCCCTGCTTTGAGGTGATGCTCTGCCAGATGGGTTCCACTTGAGAACCAGTCTGGATCCAACAGAGCCGCGACCTTATGGATTGGATGTCATAGAAAGAGGATTTGACATGACCATAGCAATGGGACGCGCGCAAGCCCAGCGAGGATGGTTCGACGTCCTTGACGATTGGCTGAAGCGCGATCGCTTTGTATTTATCGGCTGGTCAGGCCTACTGCTGTTTCCCTGCGCCTACCTGGCGGTAGGGGGCTGGCTGACCGGCACCACCTTTGTCACGTCCTGGTACACCCACGGCCTAGCGTCGTCGTACCTGGAAGGGGCGAACTTTCTGACCGTTGCGGTCTCGACTCCGGCGAACAGCCTGGGGCACTCGCTGCTGCTGCTGTGGGGACCTGAGGCGCAGGGCGACTTTGTGCGCTGGTGCCAGCTGGGGGGACTGTGGAGCTTTGTGGCGCTGCACGGAGCCTTTGGGCTGATTGGCTTCATGCTGCGGCAGTTTGAAGTGGCGCGTCTGGTGGGTCTTCGACCCTACAACGCGATCGCGTTTTCGGCTCCGATTGCGGTGTTTGTCAGCGTGTTTCTGATGTACCCTTTGGGCCAGAGCAGCTGGTTTTTTGCCCCGAGCTTCGGGGTGGCGGCGATTTTCCGGTTTCTGCTGTTTTTGCAGGGCTTCCACAACTGGACCTTGAACCCCTTCCACATGATGGGAGTAGCTGGGGTGCTGGGTGGAGCACTGCTGTGTGCGATTCACGGAGCGACCGTGGAGAACACGCTGTTCAAAGACGGCGAGAACGCCAACACCTTCCGCGCGTTTGAGCCGACCCAGGCAGAAGAGACCTACTCGATGGTGACGGCCAACCGATTCTGGTCTCAGATATTTGGGATTGCGTTTTCGAACAAGCGCTGGCTGCACTTTTTCATGCTGTTTGTGCCGGTGACGGGGCTGTGGATGAGTGCGGTGGGCATTGTGGGCCTGGGTCTGAACCTGCGGGCCTACGACTTTGTGTCCCAGGAGATTCGGGCGGCAGAAGACCCCGAGTTTGAGACCTTCTACACCAAGAACATCTTGCTGAACGAAGGCATCCGGGCCTGGATGGCACCCACCGACCAGCCCCATGAGAAGTTTGTATTCCCCGAAGAGGTACTCCCCCGTGGTAACGCTCTCTAGCAACTCGTATATTGCCGGGCGCGACCAAGAATCAACCGGGTTCGCCTGGTGGTCTGGTAACGCTCGCTTGATCAACCTGTCCGGCAAGCTGCTGGGTGCCCACGTGGCCCACGCTGGTCTGATTGTGTTCTGGGCCGGGGCTATGACCCTGTTTGAAGTGGCCCACTTTGTTCCCGACAAGCCTCTGTATGAGCAGGGCTTCATTCTGCTGCCTCACCTGGCTACGCTGGGCTGGGGTGTAGGGCCGGGTGGTGAAGTGATCAACACCTACCCCTACTTCGTTATCGGTGTGCTGCACCTGATTTCCTCGGCGGTGCTGGGTCTGGGCGGTGTCTACCACGCCCTGCGCGGCCCCGAAGTCCTAGAAGAGTACTCTTCTTTCTTCGGTTACGACTGGAAAGACAAAAACCAGATGACCAACATCATCGGCTATCACCTCATCCTGTTGGGTTGCGGTGCGCTGCTGCTGGTGCTGAAGGCCTGCGTCTTCGGTGGCGTCTACGACACCTGGGCACCGGGCGGTGGTGACGTGCGCGTCATCACCAACCCCACCCTCAACCCCGCCGTCATTTTCGGCTATCTGGCGGGTTCTCCCTTTGGGGGCGACGGCTGGATTGTCGGCGTCAACAACATGGAAGACATCATCGGCGGCCACATCTGGGTGGGCCTGATCTGTATTGCTGGCGGTATCTGGCACATTCTGACCAAGCCCTTTGGCTGGGCTCGCCGCGCGCTGATCTGGTCGGGTGAAGCCTACCTGTCCTACAGCCTGGGCGCACTGTCCCTGATGGGCTTTATCGCCTCCTGCTACGTGTGGTTCAACAACACCGCCTATCCCTCTGAGTTCTACGGCCCCACCAACGCCGAGTCCTCCCAGGCCCAGGCCATGACCTTCCTGGTGCGCGACATGCGCCTGGGGGCCAACATCGGTGCCGCCCAAGGCCCCACCGGCCTGGGTAAGTACCTGATGCGCTCCCCCACGGGTGAGATCATCTTCGGTGGTGAGACCATGCGCTTCTGGGACTTCCAAGGCCCCTGGCTGGAGCCCCTGCGCGGCCCCAACGGCCTTGACCTCGACAAGCTGACCAACGACATCCAGGATTGGCAGGTGCGCCGCGCCGCTGAGTACATGACTCACGCGCCCAACGCCTCGATCAACTCGGTGGGTGGTGTGATCACCGAAATCAACTCGGTGAACTTTGTGAACCCCCGCCAGTGGCTGTCTACCTCTCACTTTGTGCTGGGCTTCTTCTTCCTGATTGGCCACCTCTGGCACGCCGGTCGCGCTCGCGCGGCTGAGGCAGGCTTCGAGAAGGGCATCGATCGCGAAACCGAGCCCGTGCTCGCTATGGGCGACCTCGACTAACGGTTGAGGCTGCTCAATAGAGCTACGCTAAAAAGCTCCTGACTAGTCAGGAGCTTTTTTTTTGCCCTTGCCGCCCTTAGGCTGCCATCGGCTGACGTCAGTCCACGCTGTACTTGACCAGTTCCCCTGGGGAGATGGTGTCGAGCACCGTCTCGGGGGTAAAGTAGCCGAGCGCCTGAATGACGCGGGCGATGCAGCCCGTCCAGCCGGTCTGGTGGCTGGCTCCAATGCCCGAACCATCGTCGCCGTGGAAGTATTCGTAGAACAGAATTAAATCTTGCCAGTGGGGGTCGCTCTGAAACTTCTCGGCCCCACCGTAGACCGGGCGGCGACCGTTTTCATCTTTGGTAAAGATGCTGACCAGGCGCTCGCTGATGCACTGGGTGATTTCAAACAGGGTCTTGAGGTCGCCTGAGCCGGTGGGGTACTCCATTTTGAAATCGTCGCCGTAGTAGCTGTAGAGCTGCAAGAGCGCCCGCAGCAGCAGCAGGTTGACAGGCATCCAGATCGGGCCGCGCCAGTTGGAGTTGCCGCCAAACATGCCCGAGGTCGAGTCGCCGGGCACGTAGCCAACTTTGTACTCGACCCCCTCGTGGTAGAACCGGTAAGGGTTTTCCAGGTGAATGCGCGACAGGGAGCGAATGCCGTAGTCGCTCAAAAACTCGTTCTCGTCGAGCATTTTGCCCAGCACCTGACGCAGCTTGTCTTCGTTGAGAATCGACAGCATCACCCGATGTTGGATCCCCTGCTTGAGGGGCAGGTGCACGTTGCCTACCAGTTCGGGGTGGCGGGCGATAAACTTGTTGACTCGCTCCCGCAGCCGGGGCAGTTCGTCAAAGGCTTCGCGGGGGAAGACGGCCACCGCCATCAGCGACAGCAGGCCGACTAGCGATCGCACCTTCAGCCGGGTCGAGTTGCCGTCGGGCAGCCGCAGCACATCGTAGAAAAAGCCATCTTCTTCGTCCCACAGCTCGTCCTGGTGGGTGCCGATGCGATCCATCGCCCCGGCGATCCACATGGTGTGCTCAAAGAACTTGATCGCCAGGTCTTCGTAGAGGTGGTCGTGCAGGGCCAGCTCGATGGCGATCTGGAACATGCGCTGGCTAAAGAACACCATCCAGGCGGTGCCGTCGGCCTGCTCTAGCCTACCCCCAGTGGGCAGGGGCGAGCTGCGGTCAAACACGCCGATGTTGTCGAGGCCGAGGAATCCACCCTCAAACAGGTTGTTGCCGCCCTCGTCTTTGCGGTTGACCCACCAGGTGAAGTTGATCAGCAGCTTCGAGAAGGCGTATTTGAGAAATTCCAGGTCACCCTGGCCGTTGTTGCGCTCGCGATCGCGCACGTAGATCTCCCAGGTGGCAAAGGCGTGCACGGGCGGGTTGACATCGCCAAAGTTCCACTCGTAGGCCGGAATCTGGCCGTTGGGGTGCAGGTAGTCTTCCCGCAGCATCAGCATCAGCTGCGACTTGGCAAAGTCGGGGTCAATCAGGCTGATGGGAATGACGTGAAAGGCCAGATCCCACGCCGCGTACCAGGGGTACTCCCACTTGTCGGGCATCGACACGATGTCGTCGTTCATCATGTGGAACCACTCGCTGTTGCGCACGTGGCGCTTGTCGATTACCGGCGTCCAGGGGGTGACGCCGCGCTCCCGCAGCCACAGATCCAGGTCGTAGTAGAAGTACTGCTTCGTCCACATCATGCCCGCCAGGGCCTGGCGCATGACGTTGGCGCGATCGCCATCGGCCAGGATTTTGGGCGGTATCACCGTGGCATAAAACTCATCGGCCTCCCGCACCCGCGCCGCCAACTGGTCGTCAAAGTAGGCTCCAAAGGGGTCGCCCACCTCAGCGGGAGGGCTCTTGGTCAGGCGCAGCTTGACCACCGCCGTCTCGCCCGCCCCCACGGTGAGCTGGTAGTGGGGAGACAGTTTAGTACCCACCCCGTCGGGGTTGACGGCCTCGGTCTTGCCGTGCACGACGCAGTTGTTGATGCCGTCTTTGACGTAGGGGCCGTCGTTGAGGGTGCCAAAGACTCGCTCGTTATTGGTCTCATTTTCGGTAAACAGCAGCGGCACCCTGGCGTCGCAGTAAAAGTAGTAGTCGCGGATTAAGTCCGTCAGCTCCGGGTTGTTGACGTGGGCCTGCACCACCCCGTTGCCCAGGGCCTTAAGCTCCGACCTATCGCCGGTTTCAGCCCACGACCAGGTATTGCGAAACCACAGGGTGGGCAGCAGGTGCAGCGGGGCCGCCTCCGGCCCCCGGTTGGCCACGCTAATCTGGATTAACACATCCTCGGCGTCGGCCTTGGCGTACTCCACAAACACGTCGAAGTATTTGTCTTCGTCAAAAATGCCCGTATCCAGCAGCTCATACTCCAGCTCGTAGCGGCTGCGGCTGCGGTTAGTATTCACTAAATCTTCGTAGGGGTAGGCCGCCTGGGGATACTTGTAGAGGTATTTCATGTAGGAGTGGGTTGGCGTGCTGTCGAGGTAGAAGTAGTACTCCTTCACGTCTTCGCCGTGGTTGCCCTGGCTGTTGGTCAGACCAAACAGCCGCTCTTTGAGGATGGGATCTTGACCATTCCACAGGGCGATGGCAAAGCACAGCAGATTGTGGTCGTCGGTAATGCCGCCAAGGCCGTCTTCGCCCCAGCGGTAGGCCCGCGATCGCGCCTGGTCGTGGGGAAAGTAATCCCAGGCGTTGCCGTCACTGCTGTAGTCTTCGCGCACGGTGCCCCACTGGCGCTCGCTCAGGTAAGGCCCCCACTTTTGCCAGGGGGCAATCTGGGCACGGGTTTCGGCTAGGCGATTGGCTTCTGCGCTCACGGTGCTGCTCCTGCCTGATGAAAGTAGCTAGATTTTTGCCCGATCCCCCTGGGGCGACTGCAAATCTCCAAAAGACTTAAGACCTGGGGGAACAGGCTAGCTGCTATCTTCTCGAAATTTCCTATGAAATTCCTATGGTCGGCGGTGAATATGGCAGGAGTGACAAAGTTTTGAATTTTGAACACGGGCTCGTAACTTAAAACTCAACACTCAACACTTAAAACTCCCTCTCCTAACCCTCCCCACTCCCTACTCCCTCACTCCCCTACTCCCTCACTCCCCCCACCCCCCCTCCATGCTCGACTTCCTCCGCGCTCAACCCTCTAGCCCCAGCCCCAGGCAAATTGCCGGCTATTGCCGCACCCTCGGCTGGCTCGGGTTGGTGCTTCAATCGCTGCTGGGGGTGATTCCGCTGCTGGTGGTGATTGCCCGCATTCTGATCAATCCCCAGTGGCGCGATGTGCGATCGGCCTGGGGGTTGTGGCTGGCGGTGCTGGGGTTGGCGATCTTGCTGTTTAGCATCTACTGGTGCTTTCGCTACATTCGTATGGCGCAGCGGCTCGAAGACCCCGACCTGCGCCCGGCCAAGTCGGCGGTGAAGCGCAACCTCAAGCTGGGGCTGCTGAGCAACCTGGCACTGATAGCGATCGCCGTGCTGCTGGCCCTGTGGCGGGTGACGCTGCTGAGCATCAAAATGCTGACCATTCCCCAGGGCACGACGGTGGTCACCCCTGGCGCAGCGGCGGTGCCCGGCGGGCTGATTACCCCCTCCAGCATGATTGCCATTCAGGCGATGGTGAGTGCGATCGCCGCTGGTCTGGTCGGCGTGGTGATCGCCCTACTGCTGATCTACCAGGTGGGTCGCCACCGCAACTCCCCCGATTTGTTTACCTAATACTGAATTCGCCTTGGCTAGGCCCCCGGTTGGGCTGGGCAACCACTGTAAAGCCTCTGGCTTGGCTTCGCCTATGCCCCTACGTCAACCTCCTGCTTGGCATCGGAGTGCGATCGAGGTTCTCCCCCCTTCAAAGCTCTGAAGCCGCTAGAATTTCCTTGGCCCGATCGCACCATCGGCGGGCAGTACCCTACTTCGTCAGCGCACTATGGCTACGCTCTCCCTGCCCCGACTTCAGCTTCGACCCCTGGGCCATCGGCGATCGCGTCAGTGGTTAGTCACCGTAGGCGGTATGGCGATCGCCCTCACCACCGCGATCGCCGCCCCCGCCCCCGCCGCCCAAAACCCGGTGATTCAGGTCGGCATTGTGCAGCGCTTTGGCGAAAACCTGCAAGACCGCATCACCCTCGAAGCCCTGCCCGGCGAGCAGCTTACCCTCAGCTTTGAGACCAACGGGCAGCCCCAAACCGTCACCGCCAGCCGGGTAGTAGTCGGTCTGGCCCCCGAGCAACTGCCCGAGGCCAGTCTGAACGAGCGCGTGGTGCTCGGCAACCACCGCAGCTTCGAGACCGCCGAGTACAGCGCTCAGCAGTGGCGCGAAAAGGGCATCGAGCCCGAGATTGCCCAGCCCGGCAGCTGGGAAGTGTGGGCCAACCGCGAGACCTACAATAGCCCGCTGGTGCGCCGTTTGCTGGTGAGAAACCTCCAGGCCCAGGGGTTTACCGAAGTCTTTCTCGATAGCGAGGTGCTGGGCCAAATTCCCCGCACCTACTTTGAGGCCAACGGCTACCGCTACAACCGCGACAGCTTCGACATTCGCGCCAGCGGTGGCCGGGTGCGGGTGACCCAGCCCGGCGAGCCGCCCGTCACCCGCGTCTACGGCGGTACCCTGCGGGTGCAGCCCAACACCTACGGCACCTATACCCTGGTCAACAGCGTGCCCATCGAGACCTACCTGCGCGGGGTAGTGCCCCACGAGATCGGAGCCGGTGCCCCAGTGCCCGCCATTCAGGCCCAGGCGGTGCTGGCCCGCACCTACGCCCTGCGCAACCTGCGCCGCTTTGCCATCGACGACTACGAACTCTGTGCCGATACCCAGTGCCAGGTGTACCGGGGCCTGACGGGCACAGCAACCGTGACCGACCAGGCCATCATCGCCACCCAGGGGCAGGTGCTCACCTACCAGAATGAGCTAGTCGATGCGCTGTACTCCTCCACTACGGGCGGGGTAACCGCCGCCTTTAGCGATGTGTGGGAGGGGCCAGATCGCCCCTACCTGCGCCCGGTGGTCGATACCGTCTACGGCCTGTGGAATCTGGAGCAGTACCCGCTCAATTCTGAAGAGGCAATCCGACGATTTATCGCCCTCGACAAAGGCTTCAACGAAGACACCTGGCAGCTGTTTCGCTGGCGCAACGAGGGCACTCTGAGCGAGATCACAACAGATCTCAAGGGCTATCTGGGCCGTCGCCAGCACCCCATGGCGGGGTTTAACCAGGTGAAGTCGCTGCGGGTGACCGAGCGGGCCAACTCGGGCCGAGTGCAAGTCATCGACGTTGAGACCGACCTGGGCGTGGTGCAGCTTAGAAAAGACGAAATCGTGCGGGTCTTGCGTCCCCCCCGCAGCCTGCTCTTTTACCTGGAGCCGATGTACAGCGCTGGGGCCGCCGGGGCACCGGGGCAGCTCAGCGGCTACCGCTTTGTGGGCGGCGGTTGGGGCCACGCCGTGGGTCTTAGCCAGGCGGGCTCCTACCGGCTGGGCAACCTGGGCTGGGCCTATCCGCGCATTTTGCAGTTTTACTACCCCGGTACGACGTTGCAGCCCATCGGTGAGAATCTGACCTTTTGGCAAGAGCCGAGTTGAGGGTAGGCGGTTAGGCGAGTGGATGGGTAGGCGGGTGGATGGGTAGGTGGGTGGCGAAGAATCGTGTGCCATCCCCCTGTTGTCAATATCAGCACCATTCATAATGGTGCCAAGGAAATTTCTGGAAAAGAAGATCCCTGCTCTATCTGGCGACTGCAACCACCGTAGGGTGGGCACTGCCCACCATGGGGGACAGGTGAGAATTGATCTGCTTGCAGGCCCAATCGTTTCGGGAATCCTGGGTTTGGCTTTGTAGTAGTAATTGGATTCCTTAGCTATCTAATGCCTGCACTGTGGGATAAATTGCTTCATTTTGCCGTGGGCATGGCCATTGGTATGGCGTTTTGGTGGGTGCTAGAGCGCAACCACCGCAGCGCAGCGGCGGCCATTAACCCCATCTGTTTTCTGGTCATGGTGATCTGGGGAGCCAGCGGCCTGTTTTTCTTTCGCAAGTTGGGGGTGCCGCTGCTGGGCGGTACTTTCTTCTATATGGCCTTCCCCGACTGGGATATTCCTCTCTACAACGCCACCGGGCTGCGGTTTCTCATTCACCGCAGCTGGCTGTTTCATTCGGTGCTGATACCGATGGGGCTGCTGGGCGGGTGGCTGTGGTTTGCCCCACAGTTTACCCTGGCGTGGCAAAAGACGGCGGTCAATCTGCTGCGCGACGGGGCCATGGGGCTGTCGGTCGGCGTCAGCGCCCACTTGATTTGGGATGCGCTGCTGTCCTCCACCCGCCGGGGGTTCTATATCCATGGGTTTAGCGGCGCAGCCTCCTACGGGTGGCTGCTGCTCAACCTGGTCGTTGGCCTGGGGGTGCCGCTGGTGGTGGCCAGTAGCCTTGGGCAATTGGGGAGATTGCAAGACGATTAGTGGTCTATCGAAGCTGATATTTGGGAGTAGGCTATCCCTGGCATGCGCTCTCTAAGCGGTGCACTGCTCTGCCAATGCACCTACGGCACCCTGGATATTTAGCCTAGACCTCTTCCTAGGGATGGCCCTTTAGCTGTACTGACAAAAACTGTATTGACGAGGTGAACTATGCGGCTGCTAACGCCCCTGCTTGGGTTTGCGCTAATGCTTTTGGGGATTTACTTTTTGGGTAAGAATATTTTCTTCACCACGTCGGCCTATCCCTGGTGGCGCGGTATTGCGGCTGATCTATCGGTGCTGTCGCTGGCGGTGGGGGTATTTATGCTGGTGTTTATGCCCTCAGGGGCGAAGGTGCTGGGCTGGGTGGCGATCGCCTTTGGCATTCTCTGCGTCTTTGCCAGCAGTCGCGCCATTCTCAACCCCACCAGCCTGTGGCAGTTTTTGATATCGCTGCTGGCGATGGGCTTTGGCTACCAGATGTTGACAACCCGCAGGCTGCCGTTTTAAACCTACAGCTGTAGCCAGCCTGGTTAGGACAAGGACAGTCTTGCCATGGGTGGGCGGTGGGTTACGGCGGTGCGCCAGGTTCACGATTGGTGGCATGGGAAGAGGGCTGCCTAACCCACCCTAGGAGATCCCGTTTACCCCAGGGCATCTCGCAGCATCGCTCGGTGCTGGCTGACGGTGGCCAGGGTGTTGGCTGTGATCAGTCCGCAGGCGGCCACCGCCGGCAGGCCAATCCCCGGAAACGTGGAGCCGCCCACGCACAGCAACCCCTCCAGCGGCGTTTTTGGCCCAGGAAAGAGGCCCTCCTGCACTGAGATCGCCGGGCCGTAGCTGCCCCGGTGGCAGCGCAAAAACCGCTCGTGGGTCAGGGGGGTGCCCACCAGTTCCACCTCCACCCGCTGGCGCACGTCGGGGATGATCCGCTCCAGGGCACGCCAAAGGGGTTCGGCCCGCGTGGCCTTCAGCGCCGCGTACTCCTCGCTACGGCGCTCTAGCCCCTGCCACAGGTCGTAGGGTTCGGTGGCGGGGGTGTAGACGTGGATGGTGTGCTTGCCGGGTGGGGCCAGGGCCGGGTCGAGCACCGTGGGAATCGACATCACGATCAGGTTTTGGGGGGCGTCAATGCCCCGCTCCCAGTCTTCAACGGTGATGTAGTGGCAGGCCAGATCGGGCGGCAGCCCTGCGCCGTCGATGCCCAGGTGCAGGTGCAAAAAGCTGGGGCAGGGTGGGGTGGCCTGGCGCTCTGCCACGAATGCCTTGGGCAGAGCACCCTCGGGCACCAGCTTTAGCGTGTCCCAAATGGAGGCGTTGGCGATCACGGTGCCCGCCCTGAGCACTTCCCCAGAGCGGAGGGCAACGCCCATCGCGCGGCCATTTTCCACCAGAATTTGTTTGACGTGGGCACCCAGCCGCAGGGTGCCGCCGTATTTCTTTAGGCCCCGCACCAGAGCCTCGACCAGGGCGGCGCTGCCCCCCATGGGGTAGTCGAGGGTGACGCCGGGGCGATACCACTCGGCAAACATGAAGGCCATTTCGGCGGTGCTGGTACCCTCGGCGGGCAGGCCCGAGAGCAAAAAGCACAGCATGTTCATCCAGTGGCGAATGAAGGGGTCGCCGACGGTGCGATCGAGCACGGTGCTGAAGGGCTGGCTCGACTGGCTCAGGGCTGGGGCATTTTTCAGCAGCTCCCAGGCGTAGGGGGCGGCGGTTTGCAGGGCACCCAGATCTAACCTCAGAGCGGCGGGGGGTAGAGCCGTAGCGGCTTTGCCCAGGGGCACCATCGCTGTTTGCAAACGCCGCCAGTCCTGGACGGCGGTTTCTCCCCGCAGGGTGTGCAGCACCTCGGCAAACTGGTCGTTGCCGACGGTGGTGTCAAAGTCGCCCTCGGGAATGCGAACGCCCCAGGTGTCGTAGCTGGCCCAGGTAATGCTGTTGCCTTCGCCCACGGCATCGAGCACGTGGCGCAGGGGGTTGGTAGACCCCCGGTAGGACATGCCCGAGTAGAGGGATGGCCCCGAGTCAAAGGTGTAGCCACCGCGCTCAAACCCGTGGGCTGCCCCGCCCGCAATGGTATGGCTTTCGCAGACGGTGACGCTGTAGCCGTAGCGGGCCAGCAGCGCCCCGCAGCAGAGGCCACCAATGCCGCTGCCAACAATAATGACATCTTTGCTCATGGGAGACATCGGAAAAACCTGGCCATATAAATGACCGTGGGGGAAAAGGTTTTGGGTTGACGATGGCTTTAGCGGGCCGAATAGCCCTGGATATTCTCAGGGCGAAACTTACGCAGAATCGGGGTGGCCTGGCGCACCACCGCCTCGGAGCCGCGAACCACCACTAAAAATTTGCCGTCGCTGAGCCGGTTGCGGTAGGAGAGGGCATCGCCGCTGCCGAGGATGCCGACTCCGCCGCCAATAAAGTAGGCCCCCATAGCCCCGCCGATGGCTCCTAACAGCCCGCCGATGATCTGGTTGCCCAACCGCCCGGTAAAGGCAAAGGTATCGAGCCCAGTAATCAGGTTGAAGCTGAACCCGGCAATAAAGCCAAAGGGCACCAGCCACACCATCATCAGGCGAATCTGCTGCCAGGCCTGGTTGGCGGGGTCGATCAGGCCATACTCATCGGCGGTTTTGAAGCCCTTGCCCAAAATGTCGATATTGTCCTTGGGCAGGCTGGCCTCTTCTAGGGCGTTATAGGCTTCTTCGGCCTTGATGCGGTTATCTAAAACGGCGACCAGATAATTCATTACAGAGGGCGATAGAGCAAAACAAACTGGGCCTTGGCCCACTGTTTATTATGCCGCGTCAGAGTTCGCCCTTTGGGGACAGGGGAGAGATTGTTGCTCTATAACCGTGGAGTGGGGCGGCGATGAACTGGCTAAACCTGCCCCCCAGGGCACACCGTAGACCACTGGTCTAGATTGGCGCGAGCTTGAATGAACCCGGTGAGTTCGCCCCGGTAGGCGATCAGGCGGGCGCGATCGGCGGAGGCGGGCGGTACCAGCACTACCAGGCGATCGACTGAGGCGGCGGCGCAGGCCCAGTCGCTGGCTTCTACGGCCTCGGCCAGAATGGCCTGACGCTGCTCAATCTCGGCTAGCTTGGCGGCCTCGGCTCGATCGCGGGCAATGTAGGTCTCCATATTGCGAATGCCGGCGGTGGCGTAGCGATCGCCTGGTCGAGCCGCCAGGGCGCGGCGAAAGTTGATCAGCGCGGTGTGGTAGTCATTGCGCTCGGCGGCGGAGTAGGCCGCCAGCATGGAGTTTCGGTAGGTCTGCGATCGCGCCTGCTGACGCGTCTGTTTGAGACGGCCATCCGGGGAAATCTCTGCCGATGGCGCTGCATCTGCCAGGGCCAGAGTCTTGGCCAGGGCCTGCCCCAAACCACTGCCCGCTAAAACCAACCCCAGCGCTAAGCCCGTCGCTACCTTGCCCACAGTCCCCATCGCTGCCATCCTTGTTGCTGCCACGCTACACGACCGTTTAGGGTAGCGAATTTTTGGGCTGGTGCAGCATCAATCTGCATTAGAACTAATCGGCACGGCTGAGGATTTTGTGGAGCAGCGATCCGGCGATCATCGCAACCACAAACAGCAGCGGGTTGGCAGACCCCAGCCCCAGGGCGGCGATCGCAGGCCCAGGGCAGTACCCGCCCAGCCCCCAGCCAATGCCAAACAGCGCCGCGCCCAGCACCAGGGGGCGATCGATATCGCGGCGGGTGGGCAGGTAAAACTTGCCATTCAAAACAGGATGGGGCCGCCGCAAAATAAACCGAAAGCTGATCAGCGTCACCAGCACCGCGCCGCCCATAACAAAGGCCAGGGTGGGGTCCCAGTTGCCAAACAGGTCAAGGAAGCCGATCACTCGCTGGGGGTCGATCATCTGCGAAACGCCCAGGCCGAGGCCAAACAGCAACCCGGCGGCGAGGGCGACCAGATTTTGCGCCAGGGCATTGGGGGTGGATGCGCTACGGGTGGTCATGGTTCATTTCCTCAGGTTCTCTAAACCCAGCCCAGCCAGTGGCGGGTGACAAATACGGTGGCTATGCCGGTGGCCATAAAGGTGAGCACGGCAACGAGCGATCGCCCCGACAGCCACCCCAGCCCGCAGACCCCGTGGCCGCTGGTGCAGCCGTTGCCCAGGCGGGTGCCAAAGCCCACCAGCAGCCCCGCGACGGTCATCGTCAGGGGGGCGAAGGGGTAGGTGGGGGTGGGCTGAGGGGCCAGGACGTATTCGTAGATCAGCCCCCCGGCGACCAGCCCCAGCAAAAACAGCCAGCGCCAGACTTCCGCCGCCGCAAAGGTCATGGCCCCATTGACCATGCCGCTGATGCCCGCGATCCGCCCGTTGAGGGCCAGCAGCAGGGTAGCGCTGAGGCCGATCAGAATGCCACCCACAAGGCCGTACCACCATTCCATCTGCATGGATTAATCCCTAATGCATTGCTTAACGATATAGTAATATAATTTTGGTTTGAAGGAGACGTTCTGGGCGATCGCGCCTGGCTATTGGCTTTGCCTTGGGAGATTCAACGGCGCACTCACCGCCCCACACCGTTGGGCCAGTTCTACAATTGAATTGATCTATACCGTTACCTGCTTTGCCATGAGTAATTACGTCCTGGTTAGAATCGAGGCACTTCAACAGGAGTTAGAGAACTTACGGCAGGTTGTTCTCCATGGAACTCAAGGCGTAAGGCGACCGACTCAGCTCAAAGGGCTATGGCAGGGTGTTCAGTTCTCAGAGGCTGACTTTGATGCAGCTCGACGGGCTGTCTTCAGAGATGCCTACGATGAGTAAACCCTAACCAGGCTGCACCATGGAAACCTTTGTGGTGGATACCCATGCCCTAGCCTGGTTTCTGGCGGAGGATGAACGCCTTTCAGCTACCGCCCTTCAGATTTTGAGCGCAGCAGAAGCAGGCGAAACTCAAGTTTTAATCTCAACGCTGGTTTTGGCTGAGCTAACCTACATTGCCCAACGGCAGCGAGTGCCTGTCACTATCGAAACAGCGCTGGCACGCATTGAAGCTGGGGATGGGTTTGCCGTCGTGCCGTTTGACTCATCCTGTTTTCAGGCAATGCTCAACTTGCCGGAAGATTGGGATATTCACGATCGCATCATTGCCGCTACGGCAAACCTGTACGATGCTCAGCTGATTACCCGCGACGAAATGCTCAGCGCATCAGGGACAGTCACCGTTGTTTGGTAACCCACTTGCATTTGCCCAGAAACCGGGTTTCTGCGGTGCCGTGCCTCAAGGTTTGGCCTTGGCCCAGAAACCCAGTTTCTCTCTACCGCTAGGTGGCGTACCTGCGTGGGTAGTGCCTTTTGGGGTGGGTTGCGCTTAAATTGAGGGCAACCCCCGCGAGATCTGCACCCTTGAGTCAGGGCAAGTACCAGGGCAAACGCCTGAGCGCCACCGATGTCACCCGCCTTTATGCCGCCGGAGAGCGGGACTTTCGTGGTGCGGTGCTGCGCGGGTGTAATTTTTACGGAGTAGACCTGTCGGGGGCCGACTTAAGCGGAGCTGATATTCGGAGCGCAAATTTTAGCCTAACACTTCTTATAGATACCAACTTTGCAAAAGCAAAGTGCGGGGTTCAAAAAAGGTGGCTCTTAGCAAAGATAGCTTTGGTGGCATGGTTTTCAACTCTATTTGCCGCTGTGTCAAGCGCAGCAAAAGATAGTTACTTGAAGAGTTTTGTAAGCCCAGAGCATGCAGTCCAGAATATTGAGCTAACTTATTACTTGGTTTTTGCATCTAATTTAGTCATTTTTCTAATCCTTATTGAAAAGGCATTTTCCGCAAGATCATCAATATTTATTGCTCTTTTCGGATTAACTTCGGGGATTACCTTGATTAACCATTTGGGAGCAAGTCGTGGCTTTGGCATTCTAGCCTTGCTAGGGATTATCTTTATATTTATAAGTCCTTTCTCTTTCCCGTCAAAGACTTTGACGCCTAATATAGCCATGCCTTTTGCGTTGACGGCAATTTCAGTCGTCATTGTCTTTGTGGCATCTACATTGGCAATTGGAATAGTGCAAACATTATTTTTCATCAGATACAATCCTCGATATCATCCTAGCGAAAATATCTTTCTCGGATGGGGCGAAAACTTGGGCTGGGCCGCCTTTGTTTTGACACCTCTGCTATTTTTTGTATTTATCAGTGTCTGGAGAGAAGGTGGGAATTTTATTTGGATAACAAAAGTTATTAAACTATTTTCTGTAGAATCTGGAACAGCTTTCTATGGATCGAACTTAAGTGCTGCCAATTTCACTTCGGCCAACTTGAAAAGGGCAAGTTTTTCTAATTGGGATATTGGTCCTGCCAACATGTTTCGTACACGACTCAAAAATGTTGCGGGATTGGATTATGCTTGGCTTGGTAGTGATATCTTAGAAGATTATCGTTCACGTCAATTGCTTATTACTCTTGATGGCACTGACCAGGACTTGACTGGTGCTGATTTGCGTGGTGCCAATTTAGCCGGGGCCAAGTTACACCGCGCAATTTTCAAGAGCGCAAATCTCAAGGGAGCCCTGCTGAAAGGGGCAGAACTGCATGGAGCCAATCTTACCGAGGCCAACTGTGTGGGCACCGACTTCAACGGTGCTTACTTCACCGGGGCATGCTTGGAAGCTTGGAACATCGACAACACTACTAACCTGCAAGGGATCGACTGCAAGTATGTGTTTTTGCTCGAACAACCCGACGCCCGAGGTGGTCGAAAGCGCCGACCCCATGATCCTGACAAAATCTTTCAGCCGGGCGACTTCGAGAAGTTCTTTCGGGAAATGCTCGATACGGTACAAATCTTGATTCGCAATGGGGTTGACCCGCAGGCCTTCAAAAAGGCCTTTGAAAAGGTTATGGGAGAATACCCCTCAGTTACTCGCGATTCTATTCAAGCGATGGAGAAGCAGGGGAATGATGTCCTGTTGACGCTCCAAGTACCGGAGGGTATCGACAAGGGAAAGCTAGAGCGCACCTGGGATAAGGGTTACCAGCTTGGCCTTAAAGAGGGGTATACCAGTGGTTTGCTAGAGGGGCAAAAACAACGCGCTGAGGATGCGAAAGAATTTACCCTCAGTATTATTAGCCGCTTCTCTTCTCCTATCTATATCAACAATATGAACAACCCCATCAACACTGGCGACGGCAGCTTCTACGCCGGGGGCGACGTCAACCTGTCGGGCAGCACCCTCAACCTGGGGCAAATCAGTGGCCAGGTCATCAACCAAATCAACCAAATTCCTGCACCTGCCACCCCCGACCAGCCCAACCTGCGCGACATTTTCACCCAGCTCAAAACCGCTGTAGAAACCGACAGCGAACTCAGCGATGACGAAAAAGCCGAAGCTCTGCAAGCCGTGGCCCGCATTGCCGCTGCAGGCACCGAACCCAACCCCGACGACAAAGCCAAAGGCATCGTCAAACGCGCCACCGACGCCCTCAAGGGCATGACCGAAACCCTTACCGATGCGTCAAAGCTGGCCGACGCTTGCACAAAGCTGCTGCCCCTAGTGCTGAGCCTGTTTGCCCTGATTTGAGGTACAACCGTCGAACACAATAGCTGAAAGAAGGCGGAACACTTACGGTTTTTGAACGGGCTGGTCGGTGAGTTTTTTGGCGCGTTTGATAAATTCCTTGTCAAAGGTATACAGGACAGAGCAGTGCTGGCTGGTGGCCAGATGCAGGGCATCAGCAAAATCCAGGCCGTTTTCGTACCATTGCAAGACCTGGGCGGTTAAATTTTCGTTGGCGAGATAGACGTTGGGCAGACCAAAGACTTTTCTCAGGGCTGTGCAAATCTCCTGGGTCTTGAAGTCGTAGGCAAAGCGCAGCACCCATTCTGTCTCCAGAATCACCGTGTCGGGAATGAAGATTTCGGGGTTTTGAAAGAGGTCTACGCTAGCCCTGTGCTGCGCTTCGTCATCCTGGGTGATGAGTCGTATCAGAATGTTGGTGTCAACGGCGATCATGCCCCTGCTCCTGCACGCCCTGACGCAGAGCGCGCTCCATATCCTCCAGGCTTTTGGCTGGGCCTTCATACTTCAGACAACCTGCCACCTCCGCCAGGGTGGTAGGCTCAAAGGGCTTTTTGGGTTTGAGCAAAATGCCGTCGCCCACATCGACGGCAATCAATTCTTGCCCCGCTTCCCAGCGGTGGGCGACCCGCAGGGCCTTGGGGATAATCACCTGACCTTTGCTCGACAGACGAGTGACTTCCATAGGCGTGAGCGATCGCAGGTAAGACGTTGGTAAGATTTTAGCACTCCTGTATGGTCTAAATCTTGTTTGGGGGAGGCGGTTAGCCAGGGGGTGCATTCGACCGCTCCGTTTCGCGGCGCTGGAGCCAGCCTCTACAATAGAAAGAATCGCCAATTGTACGAGCATTTCTGATTCATGACTGACGCCGCTGTTTCTCCTGTCGCCACCCCCGCCTCGATCGCCGCAGCGGTAGAGCAGCGGCGCAATTTTGCCATCATCTCCCACCCCGACGCCGGTAAGACGACGCTGACCGAAAAGCTGCTGCTCTACGGAGGCGCTATTCAAGAGGCGGGGGCGGTGAAGGCCAAGCGCGCCCAGCGCAGCGCCACCTCCGACTGGATGGAGCTGGAGCAGCAGCGGGGGATTTCGATCACCTCCACGGTGCTCCAGTTTGCCTACGGCGGCTACACCATCAACCTGCTGGATACCCCCGGCCACCAGGACTTTAGCGAAGACACCTACCGGACCCTGGCCGCCGCCGACAACGCGGTAATGCTCGAAGACGCGGCCAAGGGTCTGGAACCTCAAACGCTGAAGCTGTTTGAAGTGTGCCGCATGCGATCGCTGCCCATCTTCACCTTCTTCAACAAGATGGATCGCCCGGCCCGCGAACCCCTGGAGCTGCTGGATGAGATCGAGCAGCGGCTGGGGCTGCAAACCTACGCGGTCAACTGGCCGATCGGCATGGGCGATCGCTTCAAGGGCGTGTTTGATCGCCGCCACCGCCAGATTCACCTGTTTGAGCGCAGCATCCACGGCAGCCGCGCCGCCAAAAAGACCGTGATTGACCTGGGCGACCCGGCGATCGAAGACCTGCTCGATCAAGACCTCTACTACCAGTTCAAGGAAGAGCTGGAGGTGATCGAAGAGCTGGGGCCAGAGCTAGATCTTGAGGCCGTCCACGCCGGGCAGCAGACGCCTGTGTTCTTTGGCAGCGCCATGACCAACTTTGGCGTGCAGCTCTTTCTCGACGCCTTTTTAGACTACGCCCTCAAGCCCTCGGCTCGCAGCAGCACCCTGGGGGAAATTCCGCCCACCAACGAAGACTTCTCGGGGTTTGTGTTCAAGCTCCAGGCAAATATGGACCCCAAACACAGGGATCGCATCGCCTTTGTGCGGGTGTGCTCCGGCAAGTTTGAGAAAGACATGGTGGTCAGCCACGCCCGCAGCGGCAAATCGGTACGGCTATCGCACCCCCAAAAGCTGTTTGGCCAGGGCCGCGAATCGCTGGAAGAGGCCTACCCCGGCGACGTGATCGGCCTCAACAACCCCGGCGTGTTTGCCATTGGCGACACCATCTACCAGGGCAAGCGGCTGGAGTACGACGGCATTCCCTGCTTTTCGCCGGAGATCTTTGCCTACCTGAAGAACCCCAACCCCTCGAAGTACAAGCAGTTTCAAAAGGGGGTGTCTGAGCTGCGCGAAGAAGGGGCGGTGCAGATTATGTTTTCCGCCGATGAGTCGAAACGCGACCCGATTCTCGCCGCCGTGGGTCAGCTCCAGCTGGAGGTGGTGCAGTACCGCCTGCAAAACGAGTACGGCGTCGAGACCCGAATTGAGCCGCTGCCCTACTCGGTGGCCCGCTGGGTGGAGGGCGGCTGGGAAGCCCTGGAGGCGGCGGGGCGACTGTTCAACACCGTCACCGTCAAAGACAGCTGGGACCGCCCGGTGCTGCTGTTCAAAAATGAGTGGAACTGCCAGCAGGTGATGGCCGACCACCCGAAGCTGAAGCTGAGCGCGATCGCCCCGGTGGTCTCGGGCAAAGAGCCGGAGGCGCTATAGCTTGAGAAAGCCAGCCGATTAGAACCGAAAGGTCGCTGACAGATAGGATAGCAATCGCCTGGGACGGGCGTGGCACCGCTGGTATTCAAGGGTTTTTGGCCAGCATTGGTGACACGCTCTAGCTTGTCGTTTGGGTGGAGTCGAGCGCCCATGCTTTGTGGCCAGGGCGAGCAATCCTTGATGCAACTCTATGTATTTGCAAAGCAAATAGAATAATTTTTTCGAATATAAATTTCTTATGATCGAGTTTTGGGATTGACATTTTACAAATCATGCCCTGGAAGCAATCATTGAGATATGCCAAGCCCAGCTCGATTAGGGATAGATATATCTCATGGTTACTGTCAGGACCTTTCCTCAACAATTGCCATCAGCGTCGCGACTGACCCTGCAGATCGCGGCCTTTGCCCCTGATTCCACCGCTATTCGCTGCCTGGACTGGGACCGCGATCGCTTTGACATTGAGTTTGAGCTGCAAAACGGCACCACCTACAACTCGTTTCTGATTCAGGGCGAACAAACGGCGCTGATCGACACTAGCCACGGCAAGTTCGGGGCGCTGTACCTGGAAGAACTGGCGGCGATCGTTGACCCCAAAACCATCGATTACCTGGTCGTCAACCACACGGAGCCGGACCACAGCGGGCTAATCGGTGACCTGCTGACCCTGGCTCCCCAGATTACGGTGGTGGCCTCCAAAGTGGCGATCCAGTTTTTGCAGAACCAGATCCACCGCCCCTTTGCCTGCCAGGTGGTCAAAAGCGGCGATCGCCTGGATCTGGGCCGGGGCCACGAGCTGGCCTTTATCTCGGCCCCCAATTTGCACTGGCCCGACACCATGCTCACCTACGACAGCGGCACCGGGGTGCTCTACACCTGCGATGTGTTTGGCCTGCACTACTGCGATGACACTCTCTACGACGAAGTACCGGCCCTGCTGGAGGCCGATTTTCAGCTCTACTACGACTGTCTGATGGGGCCAAACGCCCGCTCGGTGCTGGCGGCGCTGAAGCGGATGGAACCCTTTCCGATCAGCCAGATTGCCACGGGCCACGGCCCGCTGCTGCGCCACCATGTGACCGACTGGACTGGGCGCTACCGCACCTGGAGCGAGACCCAGGCCCAGGCCGAGCCCTTTGTGGCCATCTTTTACGCCGGGGAGTACGGGTTTAGCGATCGCATTGCCCATGCCCTGGGCCAGGGGCTGCTCAAAACCGCCACCGCCGTAGAACTGGTGGATTTGCTCGATACCGATATTCCCACCGTGCGAGAGCTGGTGACCACCGCTGCGGGTCTGGTTTTGGGCATGCCGCCCCAGTCGGCCCCTGAGCTGGCCCCAATCCTCAGCACCATTCTGGCGGCGGCCCACCCCAAGCAGGCGATCGGGCTGTTTGAAACCGGCGGTGGCCAGGATGAACCAATCTTTCCCCTGCGCAACCGCTTTCAGGAGCTGGGGCTGACCACCGCCTTTGAGCCTATTTTGATCAAGGCGGCCCCGACGGAGGCCACCGACCAGCTCTGCGAAGAGGCGGGCACCGACCTGGGCCAGTGGGTCAACCGCGACCGCACCCAGAGGCAGAGCCAACACCTCGACTCGGAGCTAGACCAGGCCCTGGGCCGCCTCAGCACCGAGCTCTATATATTGACCGCTCGCAAGGGCGACATCAGCAGCGCCATGCTGGCCTCCTGGGTCATTCAGGCCAGCACCGAGCCCCCCGGCGTGGCCATCGCCGTGGCCAAAGACCGCGCGATCGAATCGCTGCTGCACGGGGGCGACACCTTTGTGCTCAACGTGCTGGAAGAGGGCCACTACCAGCCGCTGATGAAGCATTTTCTCAAGCGCTTTCCCCCGGGGGGCGATCGCTTTGAGGGCATCGCCACCTACGCCGCCGTCAATGGCTCCCCAATTTTGGCCGAAGCGCTGGCCTATCTGGAATGCACCGTTACCCATCGGCTGGAAGCCGGCGATCACTGGGTGATCTACTGCACCGCGCAGGCCGGACGGGTGGCCAAACCGGATGGGCTGACGGCGGTGCACCACCGCAAGGCGAGTAACCATTACTGATTTTGGGTTTTGGGTTTTGGGTTTTGGGTTTTGGGTTTTGGCACGCGAAATCTGGCGTTGCTAACCGCAGGTATGAATCAAAAAATCAGCGCCTCTCGCAAGGGCAAACGGCTGTTTGCCTCTACCCAAATTCATGCCTTAATTCAGCAACGCCCGCTCTGGATGGTGCATTACGGCCAGCGCCCGGGTCATCGGCTCTCCGCTAGAGGTTCTAAGGCCTAATGCACCCTACGGCCCACCATGTTGAACTTTGAACCTTCTCCTTTTCTCCCCTTCTCCCCCTCACCTCGGTACTTATCCATGCAAAACCTCCCTGCTTCCTCCCGCTGGGCCACCTGGCTAAACGGCAACTACGTGGTTCGTCTGCTTGAGCTGGTTCAAGACCTGATCGTGATTTCGCTCTGTATGGGGCTGTTTAGCTTCATGGTGATGCAGCTGCGGGGGATGTTTCTCTCGCTGCTGCCGCCGCTCAACTTTCCTGAGGTGACCGCCGACATTTTGTTTTTGCTGATTTTGGTAGAGCTGTTTCGGCTGCTGATTATCTATCTGCAAGAGCACCGCGTTTCGATTGGAGTGGCGGTCGAAGTGTCAATTGTGTCGGTGCTGCGAGAAATTATTGTGCGCGGCGTACTCGATACCCCCTGGACCCAGGTGCTAGCCAGCTGCGCGTTCTTGCTGGTGCTGGGCGGGCTGCTGCTGGTGCGGGCCTGGATTCCGCCCACCTTCGACGGCGTTGACCCAGAGCAGGAAATTTCGCGTCGCCACCGCATTCGCTTTGCTCAGGAGCTGACCGAACGGGGTGCGGTCCAGCCTACCCTCGATTGACTCAATTGATCAGAGTCAGTCGCCAAATCCAAAATCCCCAATCGTTCGACAAGCTCACGACAAGTCCGAAACTCCCAATTCACCCTACCCACGCTTTTCCCATGACCCTAACTACCCCTTTAGCTCCTCGCTCAACTCCGGTGCGGCCCCGCGATGTGCAGGTTGCCGCCATTGGCCCTCAGACTCAGGTGCTGCGATCGCGCACCTGGGAGCGGCTCAAGTTTGAGGTGGAATACAGCCGCCAGCGGGGCACCACCGCCAACACCTACCTGATACAGGCCGACAAAGTTGCCCTGATCGCCCCCCCCGGCGAATCGTTTACCGACCTCTTTTTGGCCGAGCTCCAGCGCCAGGTCGACCCGACGCAGATTGACTACATCGTCACCAGCCACGTCAACGCCAATCGGCTGGCGACGCTGACCCGACTGCTGACGCTGGCTCCCCAGGCCCAAATTGTGGGTTCGAGGGCGGCGGTCAACACGCTTAAACTGGCCCTGGGCGATCGCGCCTTTCGCCTTTATCCGGTACGCTCTGGGGACACGCTGGATCTGGGCCAGGGTCACGTTTTGGAGTTTGTGGGCGTACCTACGCCGCGCTGGCCCGATGGGCTAACCACCTACGACATGGCCAGCCAGATTCTCTTCAGCGACAAGCTGTTTGGTGCCCACCGCTGCGACGATGCCCTGTGGGATGAGCAGTGGCGGCAGCTGGAGGGCGATCGCCGCTACTATTTCGACTGCCTGCACAGCCCCCAGGCCAAACAGGTGGAAACGGCCCTGGATCTGCTCGACCCGCTCCCCCTCAAAACCCTGGCCCCTGGCCACGGTCCCCTGGTGCGCTACAGCCTCAGCCGACTGCGGCAGGACTATCGCCAGTGGTGCCAGCAGCAGGCCCAGCAGCCGCTGCGGGTGGCGCTGCTCTTACGGCAACACGGCCCGGCTGGCCGATGCGATCGCCCAAGCCCTCAGCGCCGCCCAGATTGCCGTGGAGGCGATCAACTGTGAACAGACCGACCCCAACCATCTGGTAGCCACCCTCAGCCAGTGCGACGGCTTTATCATCGGTTCTCCCACCCTGGGCGGCCATGCCCCAGTGCAGATTCAGACGGCCCTGGGCCTGATTTTGGCCAGTGTGCCCAAAACAAAGCTGGTGGGGGTATTTGGCTCCTACGGCTGGAGCGGCGAAGCCATTGACGAACTGGAGCGCAAGCTCAAAGATGCCAACTATGCCTTTGGCTTTGAGCCTTTGCAGGTGCGCTTTAGCCCCGATGCGGCGGCGCTGGAGGCCTGTGCCGCGGCGGCCACCCGGTTTGCCCAGCGCCTGCGCAAGCGCCAAAAGCAGCAGGGAGCACGAGCGGCGATCGCCGCCGCCCACAGCGATCGCACCGCCCAGGCCCTGGGACGGGTGATTGGCTCCCTCTGCGTCGTCACCACCCAGGTCGACGGCGTTCACACCGGGCTGCTGACCGCCTGGGTTGCCCAGGCCAGCTTTAGCCCCCCCGGCCTGATGCTGGCCCTGCCCAGGGAGGCGGCCGCGGCCAGTCAGCTCTGCCCCGGAACCCACTTTGTGCTGAACATTCTCAAGGAAGGGCGATCCGTGCGCCGCCACTTCTCGGCCCAGCATGGCTCCACCACGGCGTTTGAGCATTTGCCCTTTACCCCGGCCAGCAACGGTTGCGCTATGCTCACCGACGCGCTGGCCGGCGTGGAATGCACCGTGAAAGAGCAGACCGGCGTCGGTGACCACCTGCTGATCTACGCCACGGTGCACCGGGGCAAACGTCTTGCCGCCGACGGCACGACGGCTATCACCCACCGTAAGTCGGGCTATCAGTACTGACTCCATCAGCGAAGTGGATTTTCCCAGGCCACAACCACGATGCAGTCGCGCCAGAGCCGATCTTGTGCAGATCGGCTCTGGCCGTTTCTATTAGCCCCTGGCGGAACGGCAGCAGGTAAGAAAACCTAATCAATGATAAAAATAGTTTATATATGAAGCCTATAGCTATTTGCTCAGATTATCGCTAAATTGAAAACAGTTCACCTACAGCACTGGAGATCAGCACTATGGGTCTTACCACCACCCTGCCTACCTCAGCTCCCTCAATTCAGCCCACGCTGGCGGCGCGGCTACAGGTTGCGTTCGAACATGCTCGCCGCCTCAGCGCGCTATACGACATCAACAGTACAGACGTTGCGATCGCCTGGGAAACCGTCGAAGAACTCTCGACAGCCCACCGCCGTCAGGCGGCTCAGACCACCGCCTTCGAGCGCTACTGCAATGCTCACCCCGACGCTCCGGAGTGCCGAATCTACGAAGACTAGGGACGGTTTCGGTTCAAGGCGCTTTACCCAAACCCTCAAACAGCCTCAAACCTCAAACAGCCTCTGGCGGGAACTCTGGTTCCCGCTTTTTATTGCTCAGCCAGAGCCCCACGCTTAACTAGCGATGGCCATTGCGCTCAGGACATCGACCGCTGCTGTAGCTCAGACCTGGGGCAGCGCGCTGGCATATAGCCTCGCTCCCAGGCATTGGGCAGAATGTCCCAACCGATCTGGCGATGGCTATGCCTCAAGGTTTCCTGCATCAAAGCCCACCGGGGCCACAGAAGCATGCCCCAGGTTCCTGAAGCTTTTCACGAACCTGGGGCCCTGGAGCTGTCTTCCTTCTGGATGGACTAAACGTCCCCGGTTTCAGATACGCCGATGATGGTTTCCTCCGTGGTGATGAAGGGGGTGCGCCGCAGGCGGTTGTCGGTGCCGACGATGGTCAGGCGGTAGTCGTAGGCGCGGTGGGCCAGATTTTTGAGCGAAATCCTCAGGGGCAGGGGGGCGATCGCATCGCCCGTCAGCACCAGCCGCTCGTCGCGGAAGTAGCGGTTGGCATCGTCGGTATAGCGAATGTCGATGTACACCTGGCGCACCGCACCGGGGGCAAACAGCGGCACAAACTCCAGCTCCAGCGCCCCCGCAAACGGGTCGTTGATCGGGATGGCCGTGGCCTGACTCTCCACCGGGTCGGACTGCTGGGTGGAGCCATCTTTGAGGTGGTAGACGCAGCGGTAGCGGTAGGTGCGAGCCTCGGGCCGCTCCAGCCGCAGTCGCCAGAACTGCTCACCGGAGGCGACAGTTAAGGTCAGGGTTTTCTGCCGCTGCCAGCCGGTGGGGCTGTCGTAGCTCAGGTGCAGGTCAATGGCCTGAATCACACCCCAATCGACCCGGTTGGCGAAGGCGCGCAACTCCAAAAAGCCCAGGTGCTCAAAGGGGTTGATTTGCAGGGTGCGGTCTTCGGTGGGCTGGGGCGGCAGACTGTAGGTGTAGGCGTGGCCATCCCAGTCGGTGCCGGGGTCGAAGTGATACTGCACGCCGTAGGTGTAGGCGGTGTCAAAGCGCTGGTTGAGGAAAGTTTCAAACAGCTGCCGGGGGGCGGCACCGGGCTCAAAGATAAAGTCGGCGTGCTTGTGACTGCGGGGCTGGGTCGGGTCGCCGTAGTCGAGGGACACCTGGGCCGAGGTCAGCCCAATTCGCTGAAAGTCGATGGGGGCATCGACGCTCACCTGCAACACCCGGAAGAAGGGATCGTCGAGATCGACTTCGACAAAGTGCTTTTCGCTGTCGCTGAGGTCGGCCACCAGCAGCCCAATTAAACCCTGGGGCGCGTAGGTGCGCTGCACAGCTTCGGTGCGGTTGTAGTGGAAGGTGACGGTCTTTTGCTCCTCCTGGCGCAGGTATTTGAGTTTGAAGGTGATAGCGGGTTCGCCTGCGGGTGGGGTAGGGGGTGTGGGGGTAGGGGGTGTGGTGGGCGTTGTCGGTGTGGTGGGCGTCGTGGGAGTGGTAGGTGTGGTCGGCGTTGTCGGTGTGACGGGAGCGGCGGCGCGGGTGAGGGTGGCGCGGATTTCGGCGCGGGGGCGATCGCTCACTTGGCCGGTAATTTCGGCGACGCGATCGCGCTCATCGCCGCTGCGCCCTGCTGCCGCTGCTCGGGTATGGCCCTGCCCGGCAGCACTGCCGTTGACACTGGTGACCAGGGGCGCGACAATGCCTGCGGCCACCTGGCGTCGCCGCTGGGACAGCGATCGGTTGTGGGCCTCTTTGCCGGCGTTGCCCTCAAAGCTGGCGTGCCCTTCGATGGTGACTGTCTTGGGTACCGTCAGTCGGTTCATTACCCAGTCGCGCAGCTGCTGGGCGTTGCCGGTGATCTGGCGGCCTGGGGTGCTGGTGAGGGTGGGCCGGGTGGTGTCGGCGCTGCTAAATCGGGCATCCGCAGGATTGGGGCTGCCGTTGAGATAGCTTACGTAGCGGGCCGAGGTGGTTGACCAGCCGCTCGCCGTCGGTTTGTCGTAGTCAAAGAAGAGGTGAAAGGTCTCGGTGACGGTGGTGGGGGGATACTCCACCACAATGTTGGTAGGGGTGCCGGGAACCACATCTACCGTGAGCTGGTGGCTGGCGTTGAGCGATCGCACTGCCCCATTCACCTTGACCACGGTCTGGCTGGTGGCCCCCTGCACGGTCAGGGTTTCGGTGGTGCCTGAGGTGGCCGGGGTGTGCAGCAGCCCGTAGCCCTCCGGCAGCGGGTCGGGGATGGAAACCACGGTCATCTGGGCGGGCTGGTGGGCTGGAGCGTTCTGGTTAGCGGTCGTATCCGCGTTGGAGCGCGTCCCTTCGGAACGAGTTGCCGCTGCGTTAGTGTTTCCTGTGCTGGACGAGCCACTTCCAGAACTCCCTGATGATCCGCCAGAACCGCTAGAGCCAGAGGAGCCTGAGGACGAGCCCGACCCGGAGGAGCTACCGGAACTCGAAGACCCTGACCCCGTAGAACCGCCAGAACCGCCCGATCCCGAACTGGAACCGCCCGAGCCGGAACCGCCAGATCCAGATCCAGGGGTGGGTTCGGCGGGCAGGGTCATGCGGCCGCCGGCAAACTCGCCGGGGGTGAGCGAGGGGGTAAACCAGCTCTGCAAGAGGTTGTCTTTAAAGAAGTCGAGCGCCCACTTTTCTTTTTCGGCGCGATCGCTGGCGTCGGTAAAGCTAATCACCTCGATCTTGATCGCGCCGTCCTGCACCAGCTTCTCAAACCCGGCTTCCAGACCGACTTTGACGAAATAATACTGGCCGCTGAGGCTGGCGCTGAAGTGGTCGTACACCCGCTTCAGGTCGGCGGTAATTTTCACATCCAGGGCGGGGCGCAGGGCGGTGTACTTGAGGTTGTAGAGCACCCCCACCGGGGTCGTACCCTGCTGAAACGCCTGCTTGAGAATGATCGCCCCCTCCTGGCTGAGGGTGAGGCCAAAGTGGGCCGAGTTGTTGACATCCAGGGAGGGCACCGTGGCCCCCAAAATTTTCTCCACGGCGTTAAAGCTGCCGGGGCCAGCGGGGCTGGCGACCGTGCCGCCCGAGCCCTGCACATTCAGCGCCATGCACTCCACCGTGCCCTCGTCAAAGGGTACGGCAGCCAGGCGCGGGGTGCCGGGGGCCACCGCCGACAGCCGCGACAAAATCCGCCGCTCCTGCTCCGGCGACAGGCGCAGATCGACGCCAAACATTAAAAAACCGCCGCCCTTCACCCCGGCCGCCACCGCCGCCGGTTTGTAGGAAATCAGCGTAAAAGCGGCCTGGCGATTGGGCTGGCGGGCAATTTTCACCGGGCCGGGCAGATACCAGAACTGGTTGGGATCGGCATGGTCGGCGTAGACCGTGATGCCGTCTACGTTGAGAGTGCGACTTCCGAGGGTAAGCATTGGGCCTCCGAGGGGGTGATGGGGTGATGGGGTGATGGGTAGGGGCGAACGGCGTTCGCCCTGATGGCCGGGGATGGGTGGATGGGTAGGGGCGATCGCCCTGCTGGTCGGGGATGGGGTGACGTAGGGTGCATTCGCGGCCCAAATCTTGGGCAAAACCTCACAGACTCGGCTCTTGGGCCGCAATGCACCACTCACTAAGGCCGAGAGCAGACGCCACGGATAATCAAGGTAGGGTGGGCACTGCCCACCATTTGCGAGGCGATCGCCCACCCCACCCGCTACCGCCGCCTACGCCACCGGCACCTGCAGCAGATCCGTAGCCGCGGTGGCCCAGTCCGTGGTGCGGCTGAGGCCGTTGGTGTAGCGGTAGGTGATCCGGTACTGGTAGCCCGTCCGCTGCTCATCGACGTAATCGAACTCAAAGCTGCCGCTTTCGTCTGCGGCGCGGAAGGTGAGCAGGTCGGCGAAGCTGAGGCCCGCCTCGTCGTCGGTGTAGCGCAGCTCCACCTGGAGTTCGGCCAGCCTTCGGGTGAGGAACGGGGTCATCTGGGGACGAACGGTGACAATGCGGTGGCCGCGCATGTCGCTACGCAGAATAATGCGGCGATCGCTGGTGACCGAGGGCGGAATCTCCACCATGTGGCCACCCTTAAACAGCACCGTGACCCGGTAGATGATCTGCCGCAGTTCGGGGTTCTCCAGGTCGGCGGCGAAGGTTTTGGAGCCTGGGTTTTCGGGGCTAAACTCAAAGGACTCTTCCACGTGGATGCGGTGGGCCGGGTCGCGGTAGGTGAGATCTACAAAGGCGCGATCGACCACGCTCCAGTCGAAGCTGGGCACCACGGCCAGGGTGCGCTTGTTGGGGCGGGGGTCGCGAATGGTGATGCGCTCCTCGCTGGTTTCCACAAAGGGGGTCTCGATGTCGCGGTGGTTGGCGGCCCGGTAGATCAGCTTGTACTGAAAGGCGGTGTGCTCGGGGTTGAGCACAAAGTACTTCCAGGTGCGATCGCTGTGCTCTTTGTCCAGCACCAGCACGTCGTTCATCTGGATATTGCTGGCGCGATCGGTGTACTTCAGGTGCACCTCAATATGGGGGTAGCGCTCCCACGGAAAGCTCAGCGCCACGATCGGCACATGCACCAGGGAATAGAGTTCGCGGGGGTTGATCTCCAGGTTGTCGGTGTGGATCACCTGGGGGGCCGACTGCACTTTGATCGGGCGTTCAGTACTATTGCTGCCCTTAAAGTTCACCGTGTACTGGGCGGTAACCGCCCGCTCCATGGCCTGCTGGCGCACCAGGCTGGCCCACTGCACCTCCGATCGCGCTGCCGAACTCTCCAACAGCACGTTTTTGGGGGTGCTGCCGTAGCTCAGCTGCACATTGATCGAGCCGATCGCGTCTTCCTCAAAGTTGGCCCGCGACAGCACCGCCAGCCTGCGCCGCTCAAACCAGGGGTCATTCAGATCGACCGGAATGATGAACCGGCTGAGGTCGAGGCCCTGCTCCATAATTGGGCGGCACAGCCCACTCAGGTGCCCCTGGGGGTAGATGCTGCGCTTCACCGTGGTGCGCTCGTTCATGGTGACGTTCAGCTTTTTGCGATCGATGCGGGTGTAGTCGGTCTTTTTGTAGGTGAATGACCCGATCGACGACCAGCCGCCCGTCACCGCCAGCCTGGATACGCGATCGGCCAGGTAGGCCGCCCGATCCCAGCCGTCCTGCGCTGCCTTGACCGGGTCGATGGTGGGTTCAAAAAAGGCGGCGGTGATCATCTCGCGCACCTCGTTCACCGCCTGGTCGCGGCGGCCCAGCACGGCGCTTTCCTCCTCCCCTTCGGGAATAAAGGTGTCGGCCTCCAGCACAATGGTGCGATTCTCAATCAGCTCGTCTACGGTCTTGTCAATCTCCGTTGAGACAAACACCGCGTCGACAGCAAAGCGCTCATTCAGGTGGGTTTGCACCCGCTCCCAGTCCACATTCAGCCGCACCGAGTAGGCCGGGCGCAGGGCCAAATAGTCGAGGGAATACACCACCCCAATTGGCGACATTTCCCCCTGGAGGGCCTGCTCCATCACCGTCACCCCGTACTGGTCGAGGGCGACCGAAAACGCCGCCTGGTTAGCGCCGTAGAGGGAGGGCTTGGCGGCCTGGTCAATCTTCAGCACGAACTGGGGGGTGCTGCCGGGGGTGCCGCCGGGGGTAGGGGCCGTGTCGCCCGTCTGCTTGCCCAGCAGCAGCAGGCGCACTGAGCCATCCACCAGGGGCACCGGGGCCAGCCAGGGCTCCGCTGCCAGGCCAGCCTTTTGCCGCAGCTCCCGGCGAATCTTTTGCAGGGTGGGTTCTTCGACCCCCACGTTGACATCAAAGTTGAGAAAGCCGCCGTTGCCCGCGTCGCCCCGGTATTTGATCAGCTGAATTTGGGGAATGGGCTTGCCGTCGGTGCCCTGCAACGTAGTCAGCTTGGGCATCAGCGGCAGGTAGTAGTGCTGCAACGGGTTGGCGTGGTCAGGAAAAATCGAGACGCCTTCAATGATGTGGAAGGGCGGGTTGAGGTATAGCATGACTAGCTCCTTGGGCTAACCGAAACGGGGGCCGTGGGGCAGACCAGTGAAGCGGGTCGCAGACCAAACAGCCCGATTAAAGTGGCGATGGAGGAATGTAGTTTTGGAGATTGGGTGGAATTTGTAGGTTGGTGTTGAGGCTCGGCGAAACCCAACCGATCTCCGGCGGAGTTGGGTTGTCACGTCGTTCAACCCAACCTACAAAGCTGAATGGGATCCCCGTAGGGGCATTGCACTGCAATGCCCCTACCCAGGACGCGGCCAGACAGCAGGCGAAACTAGCTGGCGGGCACCCGCAGCGGAATGGTCAGGTTTGGCGTCATCTGCGGGGCGATGGTGCGCTCGCTGCCGTCCTTCATGTAGAACACCGCTCCCCACTGGTACTGGTTGGCGTTGCGATCTTTCAGCGGCAGCACCCAGGTTTGCGGGCTCTGGGACGGCCCGTCGAAGATCAGCTCGGTGCGGGCGTTGATGTTGTTGGCCGCATCCACGTAGGAGAGCGACACGATCGCCAGGTCGATCTGGCTGAAGTTCAGCAGGTTGGGCAGCACCCGCACGGTCATCATCTCCTCAATCTTGCGGCCCACCATGATGGTGGTATCGGTGGTGGTGGTTTCGGGGATGGTTTCGACCTGGTTGTTTTTGAGCTGAATGGTGCCCTTGTAGGTGATGGTGCCCCGCAGGTCGTCAATCACCGGGAACGTCCAGTCAAAGAACGGGTTGGAGCGGCTCAGGGCCACGGTGGTGGACTGGCTGTACTGGTTTTCGGCATCCTCGTAGCGCACGTCCACATAGATGGTTTGAATGTCGCTGTCGAGGTCACCCGCCGCCCGCAAACTCACCGTGCGGTTGGCGTTGAAGGGATCGTTGATAAACAGGTGGGGCGATCGCGACTTGTGCTCACTGACCTCGTACTCTTTGCCGTCGGCCATAAAGTACTTCACTTTGTATTCGTACGGCTCGGAGACTGGGGCAAACACCACCTCCCGCAGGGAGTGCTTGGTCTGGTTCGCATCCAGCACGTACTGCCGCTCGATGGGCACCCGGTTGGCGGTAGCCCCGTAGGTGAGCTTCACCTGGGCGCGGCTGACCTGGTTCCAGTTCAGGTCGCCGGGCATGACATCGACCGCCAAAATGCCGGTGTCATCGACGTTGATGGTGAGGAACTTGTCTTTGGTTTCAATTTCCTTCGACTTAAAGGTTTGGCTGCGGCCTTTGTAGTTGACCTGGTACCAGTACTTGTAGTTCCAGTAGTTATTTTCGATGAACGACTTGAACTTCTCTAAATTGTCGGGGTTGGTAAAGCTAAACGACTGAATGCGGTTGGTGTTGCCCTGCTTGTATTCGCAGTGCACATCGACGCTGTGAATCGGCAGCTCTTTGAAGTCGGCATTGACCCGAATCGGCACTTCGAGCGTCTTGAAGAAGGGGTCGTCCAAATCTACCGTCATGGCAAAGTCTTCCCACTTGAGAAAATTGCCGTCTTTGTCCTTCAAATTGACAATCGGCTCCAGCATACCCTGGGGGGCCAAATTCCACTCGACGGCCTGACTTTCGCGGTAGCGCTGGTTGACGTTGGTGAACTTAAACTGGCTCATGCGGCGATGAAAATCGGTGACGTTGTCGGGGATTTTCTTCTGCTCTTCGGTGAAGGGATCGAGCTTGTCTTCGTTGGCGGCTTTGACCGCTTCGGCCAGGCTGTTCATCGCCCAGTCGCGCACCCGCTGCTTGACGTCATCGCTGGCCGTCCAGTCTTTGAAGTCGATCTCAACGCCGCCCCACTGGTGCTCGCTGGCATATTCACGGGTGGTTTCGTTAATTTCGGTGCGGTTTTTGCTGGTGCCGCCAAACAGCCAGCGCCAGATGGTGCGAAAGGCCCCGGAGGAGGTTTCGCGCTTGGTAAAGTCTTGGACAAAGCTCTGGAACTTGCTGGCGTTAAACCAGATGCGGGCCTCGATGGGGGGGAGCTTGACCGGGCAGTAGAGGTCGTAGCTGACCTGCACAAATCCGCCCTTATTTTGCAGGGCCTGCTCAAAGAAGGTCGCGCCAATGTCGGTGAGTTCAACGGTAAATGGGGTCAGGTTGCGCCCGTAGAGGGAGGGCTTGCCGGGGTTGAAAACGCTTTCAATAAATTTTTCGCTGACGTTTTCGATGTTGAGTTTGGCCGTGCCTCGGGTGTAGGTGATGTTGCCGATCTTGACTTCGGGGGGCTCAACGCTGGAGTTGGCGTACCGCTGATTGATCTGGGCCTGGAGCTTTTGCTTCACCGCTTCCTGCTTTTCTGGGGGCAGCGAAAGCTCTACGTCGCAGACTAAAAAACCGCCGCCCTTGGAGCCATCGACGCGATCGATCGGCATGCGATATTTGAAGAAGCTAAAGGACGGCAGCAGGTTGTCATTGATGCGAAACCGGGGCACGTCGGGCACAATGTAGAAGGTGGCGATGTTGCTGTCGTCACCGTAGACAGTAACGCCATCAATGACTTGCACTTTATCAATTTGCAGCATGACTTGTCTCCCTTGGGGGCAATTTTAGTGGGTCTTGAAGGGTGGGGCAGTTGAAGTTTTTTGAGTTCAGAGGAATGGAACTTGATCGGTTGTAAATGGGCAGAGAATCGGGATAGTTCTGAACTCTTTCTAGGTTCTATTGTCCAGGAATAACTATCTGGTTGCCATCACCCGGCTGGGTACTATGGTTGCAGTTGATTTGGTTTTCTATTAGGACAGTCGGAAATCTTAGAAACGTGTGAATGCTTGAGGGTGTAAATGTTTGAAGGCATGAATTTTTGAACGTGTGAACGTGTGAACGTTTCTAGTGTGTGAACGTTTCTAGGGACAAGATCTTAAACAAACTGGCTACAGCCAAAAACAAGCGGGCGCTTCGCAGGTTCTGTCGGTCAATTAGGAACACTTAACTGCCGATCAGTTGCAGGTGCTCCAGCCCCTTGCCGCTGGGAAACCAGGTGCTGATGTCGGCGGTGCGCTCCAGGGCAACGGCGGTGGTTTCTTCTAGGTAGGCTTTGGTATAGAGATGCAATTCGCGGCTTGTTTTTGGCGTTTCAGCCATTTGCAGAAGCAGCTCAATGGCGCGATCTTTGGCCTGATCTAAGGTGCGCTGTTTGAGGTCGGCAGGGGTGTGGTCGGGGAAGGTTTCGGTGAGGGTCAGTCGCCCCCGGGCGATCGCATTCTCCACCCGTTCTCGAACCGCTGCTGCTGTGGGCTGTGGCCCCAGCTCCCGCAGATCGGTGGCGACTTCGCCCTCAATTTCGACCTGGCCCGCCAGAGGCAGATCTACGCTGGCGAGATAGCTGACCAGCAGCAGATCTTGACGACCGCCCAGGGCCGCGATCGCCTGGGCTTTTTGCTCGGCATTTAGCGTCACGCTAAACACCGCGCTAAAGGGGGCATAGCCCGAGGATTTGCTGGTGGCCAGCACCTCGGGCTCCCCGGTGCTGGTTGTGAGCCGCAGTTCCACGGCTTCAATTTGGACTGGGGCGGATTCTAGCCGCAGGGCATCGGCGGCAATGGCGGTTTGGGACTGCAAGTCGGCTTTGAGGGCTGCAAGCTGGCTGTCAGTGACCCGCCACTGGCTGCTAACTTGCAGCATGGCAAAGTCGCTGGTGGCCATCAGCGACACCGCTGGGTTACCCCGGCTGTCGCGCTGGGGGACGGGGTCGCCGGGCAGGTAGTAGAACTGGTTGGCATCTTGAGGACTGCGAAAGCAGTACAGGGCAGACGACAGGCTGGGGGGCAAATTCATGGCAGGTCTCCGGGGTGTAGGGTGAGAGGCTGAAAGGGCGACTGCACAGGCGACCAGGCGGTAGCCCCCCGGCGGCGGTAGCGGTAGCCGGGCTGAAAGGGCGATCGCGCCCAGTAGCGCCAGGTTTTGCGGGGGTCGTCGGGGGTAAATACGACCAGGCTGGCCTGGGCTTCTGACGCTTCGGGACGCAGCTCGATGGCCACCAGCGGGTCGGGCAGAGCGCAGGTGATATCCACCTGGTGGGGGCCGTATTCTGCGAAGGAGTGTAGCCCCAGGCGGTAGTGCGGGGCCTCGGACGGCGGCAGCGAGAGGGTATGCGCGTCACTGAGGGACGTGGCGGTAAACTCCACGGCGATCGCCTCGGCCTCCTGGGGTAGAGCCAGGGCCAGGCTGGGCTGGTTGGCCGTGAGCGAAAACGATTGCTGGTGGGCCTCCTGGCCCAGTCGCCAGCGACAGGTGCCCGAAAGGGTGGCGATCGCCAGCAGATCCCCCTCCGCCTCCACTGGCACAAACACCACCGGAAACTGGTCGGGGGTCAGGTGCAGCAGGGAGGCGGTGGCGGGCGTTTCGGGGCCGCGCAGCTGCTGCACCCGGTTGCCCTGGCGCAGCACCATGTAGGTCGAGTAGGTGTAGGCCAGCGCCTCCGCCGGGGAGAGCCGCAGCACTACCTGGGCGCGATCGCCAGGGGGCTTAAACTCAGCGGTGGCGGTCTGGGTTTGCAGCCGGTGGGGCAGGGCCGGGGGCGCTGTGAGGGTCACCCCCGCCGCCAGCACCCCTGGTCGCACCGTCGGCAGGTTGGCCCGCACCTCCACCGCATGCGCCCCAGTCGGCAGCGCGGGTACCGTCACCTCTTTAAACACGGCCTCAAGGCCCTGGGCCTGCACGATTTCCTGAGCGGCCTCCAGGGGGTTGAGGGCGATCGCCCAGGGGCGCAGCACTCGCTGGGGCTGCGACAGATCCCACTCAAAGCGGCCCTCGCCCACGGGCTGAAGAGCCACGTAGCCCGACCCGGTTTCGGTGGGGGCGGGTACCCATGTCCCCAGGCGGGTACAGATCCAGTCGGTCATAGTAGCTGCAAAGACTTCAGGATCTGAGACCTCGCCGTCTAGCTCCAGGGGCAGGGTTTCGCGAGGCTGAGCAAAATACTGGTGGATGGCTGCGTAGGCGATCGCACTCGGCTGATCGCCGCGATCGCTCAGATCAGCCACCAGCTTTGCCGGGTCAAAACGCACCCGCAGCGGCAGCCGGGGGGCTACCCCCGCGATCAGCAGCTCGGCCTGGGCCATCAGCAGCAGCGCCTGGGCCTGCAACGCCCCCTTCAGCTTCAGCGTGGTGGTATCCGAGAGCTTGAGGGTGTAGCGGGGAACGTCAAACGCAGTCCACACCAGGGAAACTGGCTGCCGCAGGTCATCGGGAATGTCGTGGCTGGTGGGGTACAGGCGCAGCCAGCCGCTGTCAACGCTGGCCGGTTGCAGAACGGCATGGGGATGCTGCTCCCGCAGGGCCGCCAGAGCCTCTGCCAGGGGGTAGTGCAAGTGCAGGCGAAAGTCAATGATGCCGTGGGGTTTGGGGGGTAGATCAGGGTTTGCGCCCCGCAGCAGCGACAGGGCAAAGTCAACCCCGCCATCGGCCCTTTGGGCAACCGCAAGTCGCCGGGGCAGCAGGGTGTAGGGGCCGAGGTTGCCGTAGGGGGCATAGATCACTCCCTCCCCCAGGGGCAGCGGCTGCTGAAAATCGGGTAGGCCAAAGAGTGTCATGGGAACGGGGACTATAGGGGAGCAGAAGGTGTAGGGTTCGGGGTGTAGGGTTCGGGGTGTAGGGTGTAGGGTTCGGGGTGTAGGGTTTGAGACAAGCCGTGAACCGTGAACCGTGAACCGTGAACCGCGCACAAGGTTTGAGACAAGCCGTGAACCGCGAACCGTCAACCGTGAACCGTCAACCGTCAACCGTCAACTTTTCGGCTTGGCAGACCATCAGGGCAGCGGGGGAATCAGGTAGGGCGCGGTGTCGGTCTGCCAGTCGGAGCGGGTCTGGCTGCCGTTGCGGTGAATCAGCGTCACCCGGTAGCGGTAGTCGGTGGGCAGCGGCTGCCGCAGCATGCTGTTGAGAATGGCGCTCATGGGTAGGCTGACCTGAACCACGGTTTTTAGCTCACTGGGGGTGAGCCGGGCCGAGGTGCCGTGCTCAAAATCGACCACGATCGCCAGAATCGGGTTGGCCTGCTCAAACAGCTCCGCAAAGGTTTCCACCGTAATGTGGCGGCTGGGCTGTACCGAGACGGTGGAGTCGAAGATCGCCCGCACGATCGCCTCGCGGTCGGGCACTACGGCAACCCGGCTGAGGTCAAAGGCCACCTCCACGGGCTGACCGTCGGTCAGGGCCTCGGCGGGGGTGAGGGTGAGCGCCAGCGATTCGCCAGGATTAAGCAGCACCGGCAGGGCCACCCCAGGGGTCAGGCTGGCGACGGCGATCGGGCGATCGCCCTGTTTCAGATCCGCCCCCAGAGCCGTGACCCGCACCGGGCTTTCGATGCAGTTTTGCAAACTGAGGCTCACCTGGCCGCCAATTACCTCGGGGCGGCGATCGTAGTTAAACACCTCGCCGATCAGATCATCCATGCGCGCCACAAAGGGAATCGACGACTCCCGCCAGCCCTGGTCGCCCAGATCCACCGTCACCTGGCCAAACATGATCGTAGAATCGCTGAACATGCCGTCGAAAATGGGCTGAAATTCATCCAGGCTGAGGGTGAGAATGTCGGCAATGCCGTCCTTGACATCCACCACGGCCCCAGGGCGGAGCTGGTAGGGGCCATCGATGCGGCTGCCCGGCTTGGCCACCCGTAGCTGAGTTTTGCTGGGGTCTACCTCCAGGCGGTCAAACTCCAGGCCCTGGGCGCGCAGGTCGGTGGGCACGTGGGTGAGCAGTTCGGCGGTGGCCGCCCGCAGGCGGGCCGGGTTCAGGTAGGGCAGGGCGGCGTAGCGCAGGGTCACCTGGGCTCCGTCGAGGGCTTCCCCGGCGGTGGGTATCACCTGCACTGAGGCCAGCGGGCGGTGGGGAATCTCGGGGCGGCGGGCCAGCTTAAAACTGTCGGGCAGGGTAAAGAAGCGGTTGGGCTTGGTGCGGTCCTGGTAGTAGTTGTGGGAGTTGACCGTGATCCGCTTGAGGTCAGAACTGCGGCCCGAAATCGCCTTGATCTGGCTGTACACGTAGCCGTGCAGGGTCGGCGGAAACAGAAAAGGGCTGGGGGCGATCGCGCAGTCCAGCGTCCGAACTGCCTCCCGAAAGCGGCTCTGGGCCGACTGGGCATCGGTGCTGTAGGTCACCCACTGCACGGTGAGGTTGTAGTCGTAGGTCAGCACCTTGACCTTGGCGTAGTGGCCCTGGCTGGTGCGTACGGCAAACACCTGCCCCGGCAGCAGCAGGTTTTGGCCATTCACATTGCCTGGTATAGAAGCCGTGCTGTAGTTCAGGCCCCGCAGCTGCGACAGCGACACCTGATCAAAATCGACCATGCCCAACGAGACAATGGCCGCCTGACCACGGGGCGTCATTTCGCGCTCGGTGGCGGTTTTTTGCTGCCACCAGACATCGCCGTCGCCGCCCTCGACCCCGGTGTCAAAGTCAAAGGTCCAGGTGCCGCGAATGGTATTTTTGCCCGAGGCCACCACCTGGGCCTGGGGTACCGGCACGCCCACGGTAAAAATGCGCCGCACCGTCAGCGCTGCCCCGTAGATCGAGTCGGTGAGGGCGTGGTAGATCTGGTCGCGCTCGGCCAGACCCGCCACCCGCAGCTCCGCCCGCAGGCGATCGCCCGCCGCCGCCACGTCCTGAAACACCAGCTCTTTGCGGCCCACCACGGCAGTACCCGCCAGCAGGTTGTGGGTCAGCACCACCGCAATCTCGTGGGTGAGCGCCTGCCCACCCGTCACCTGTGACTGAATGGCTGGAGCGGCAAAGCGATCGAGGTAGACCACCAGGCTCCAGTCCGCGCCCGCAGGCTCCAGGGCAATCTGGTACTGCCCATTGGCCATCGCCAGGCTGTAGCGGGGCACAAAGTAGCGCTCGGGGCCGGTGGCCTGCTCAAACACCACCTCGTCAGTGACCTCCGGGGTGGGGCTGATCGGCACCGTCATCTCCTGGCGCGGCACCCCTTCGGTGGGCACCTGCACCTTCCCCACCAGGTGGGCCAGATCCATATTGATCAGCCGCAGGTGGTCGATGTTGACGTTGGTGTTGTTTTTAATCGGCACCGCCGAGCGATGGTCGCGCACCACCGCCGCCGCCACCCGGCTGTCGGCAACCCTGACGGCGGGCTGGGCCGCCTGCCGGTGATCGCGCACGACCGGCTTAGCCACCGCCTGGGGAGGCGACACCGACACCGCCTGCTGCACGCCAGAACTGGGTCGAACTTCGGCACTGACGCGGGTAAACGCCGGGGCCTGAACGGCTCGCACAACCGATTGGTTGTTCAACGCCAGTAACGGCGCTTGGGCTGACACAGCCGCCGCTGATTTCTGGAAGGTTGCCATAGTAATTGCGGTAGGTAGGTTTTAACCACTCCCCTAAGGCTGCATCGATCGCCCTCGGTTCAGTGGATCTACCCCCATGGTGGGTTAGGCCATTCCCCCGTGAAATCACCCGCGTGGGTACTTTAGTATCCTGTGATGCAAAAGCGTAGGGCAAACGAAAGCTTGCCCATGCAAAAACATTTTCGGCCAGCGATCGCCCTACAGCAGCGCCGTCACATCTTCGCCGCAGTCGTCGGCCAGATAGGAAAGGGCGCGAAACCGCAGCCCCACCAGCTGGTCGTAGAGCGGATTGATTTTGCACATAGGCGGAATGTGCATCAGTTTCTTTTTAAACAGCACCACGTCCCGCTCGAAGGGGCACTGGGATGGAATCAGCTTGCACACAAACCTCGCCAGGCGCGGATCGTGCACCTCCAGTTGGTCAAGCCACTCGCGGGCGGGCTTGAGGGGGTCGATCTTGCCGTGGGTGGCGGGGCGCAGCTCGGCGGCAACCTCGGCATTCTCCGGCTTGAGGCTGTAGAGGGTCGATCGCACCGAGTTAAGTACGGTATCTTGCAGGTTGAGCGCCTGGCACAGCGCCTGAATCTGAGCGTCTTCTTCGACGGAATACACCCCGTCGGCCAGGGCCACCATCACCGCCATCCGCAGAAAGTTTTCCGCCATAGCGGGGTCAGAACCCAACACCCTCGCCACCTCGGCGGCGGTGACGGGTTCAAAGTGCTCGAAGTCTAGCTCTGGGGCCAGTTCGGTTTCGGTGATGGCGGTGATCAGCGCTTTTTCGTCTTCGTCAAAAGCGCCGTCGGCCCAGGCCAGAGTAAGCAGCCCCCGGAGCCAGACCTTAATTTGCTCCTGGGTATAGAGAGACTCGGTGACGATAGCCATACATTATCCTCAGTAGTCAGTGCCGGGGCCGCCGGCGCAGCCCTGCCGCAAAATGCCCTGGGCGATCGCGGCGTCTACAGCTGTCAAAATCGGGCAAAATCGGTGAAACAGGCCCTAACGCTTTAATTTTAACGCCGCCGTTTTAAGACTGCCCTGGCCCAGGACAATTTTCAGCATTGCTGATCACAAGCCTGGCCAGTATGGTGTGTTTACGGGGGGTGTGCTTAGGGGAGATGGGCTCTGGGGGGCTACGCTGCCCCTATGGGTTCCCTATCGTCCTAAGCACTGAGTAGCCAACAGTCCTTCCACCATCCTCCACGAGGTAACCATGAGCGACTACACAACCGCAGAGCTGCAAACCCTGGTCAAAGCCCCCATGATGGCCGGGCTTTCGGTGGCCATGGTTGACATGGGCATTATCTCTACAGCCATCGAGGCAGCGGCCATGTCGAAGCAAATTGCCGGAGCCGCCGAAAAGTATCCCGCCAATTCCATTATTCAGGCGGGCTTCTCAGAGGCTACCCTCAGGAGTCGCGATGTCAAGCTCGACAAGCCCGATGTCAAACCTGAAGATGTCAAGTCGGGAGCCATGATCGACCAGGCGATCGCCGATATCAGCGCCGCTTTGGCCGTGGTCGCAGGCAAAGCTACCCCGGCGGAAGTGGCCGAGTACAAGCAGTTTATCTACGACTGCGGAGCCGCCGTTGCCGCCGCCGCTGGGGAAGGACTCTTTGGCACCGGCAGCAACAAGGTCAGCACCGCTGAAGCCGCAGCCCTGGCCAAGCTTAAGGCCGCCCTGGAGCTTTAGCCCCGGCGGCAGCCTAGCCCCGGCCCCAGTTCCCACCGTGGCTAGGGGCCGGGTACGCTTGCCTACCTGAATACTTTTTGTAAAAGATAATTTTTGCTTACGTAAGCTTTATCTTTCTGTGCCAGGGTCAAGGATAATCCCCAGAGTGGCTCTAGGTGTTCTAGGCCCTTTGCCCTTTGCCCGTGTAAGGAGAGAGTTATGAGTTTTACCCGCTGGTTGCGGCGGCTAGCGCCCCTGATGGTGTGTCTGGTGCTGCTGGTTACGGCCTGTTCGTCCGCCCCGTCTAAATACGATCAGGTGCAAAAAGACACCACTGGTTTTCGCGCCCCGGCGGCGGTCGATAAGAAAGCCGAAAAGGGCGGCACCTTCAACGCGTTTTTTCCGGGGGATCAGGGCGACTATAACGTCATTCCCTACCAGGAGAAAAAGGGCTTTGCTGAGTACAAGCTCGAGCAGGGCGGCAAAACCCTGGCCATGCTCACGATCAGCGACACCACGGGCATTCCCGGCTCCGCCGAAAAGTACGGCACCGCCACCCAGTCGATCGGCGGCTTTCCGGCGGTAGAGCAGGGCACCACCGCCACCGGGGTACTGGTGAACGATCGCTACCAGGTTAAGGTGCTCTCCCGCGACCCTTCCTTTACCAAAGAAGATCGGGTGGCCTGGCTGCAAAAGTTTGACCTCAAAGGACTGGCCCAGCTCAGGGGAGCCCTCAAACCCGTGGCCAAACCCACCGCGGCGCTGCCTAACCCCACCCCCGTCGCGGCTCCCTCCGCTCGGCCTAAGGACGGCTTTAAGCTACCCAGGGTGCAGCTACCGGGCCTGGCTCCCAGCCTCCAGCCTGCCTCCTAGGGCAGCGCCAACGCTAAGAATTAGGGTGCTATAGGGTGCATTGCTGCGCTAATGCACCGCGAGGAAGCCATTCCAAGAATAGTCCTACCCTAACTTGCAGTCTTCACAGAGCACTAGCTAGGCAGCAGCCAAACAGCGACACTGTCGATCTAAAAACTAGGGCAGACCTTAAGGAGTAAGTTGTGAGCAAAAAGATCTACGAAATTGTCGATAAGCTCCCCACCGGAGGGCTCACCGTGCGCGCCCTCAAGACCCTCGACACCTTTGTCCCAGGCCAGTGGAACAACCTGGTGGGCTTTGACAACACCATCAAAACTGTCACGGGCGAAACCGACGAGGCCATGGTGCAGGCCATTGGCGAACGGGCGATCGCCCTCTTCAACGACAAAAAGCAGGGCTACCAGAGCGCCCTCTGGCTCTATGAAACCGTCGATTCGGCCTCCGGGCTGCTGGGGGCGGCGGCGTTGGCCAACCGCATTGGCCAGGACACCTTCCTGGGCTTTCTCAAAAACCTCTCCCCCAAGCCCGAAAAGGCCCAAACTATCGACCTGGTGGTAAAACTGGTGGCCGAGGTCGTCGCCTTCTGCAAAATTAGCGGCATCCCCGGCGACAGCCTGGGCGACTTTCTCGCCGCCCTGGGCGACTACAGCAGCGAGTCGCTGGTGCGCATGGCCGCCCTGGTCAGCTTCGACGGCATTATTCCCCTGGGGGCCGACTTTTCTAGTAAGGCCCTCAGCGCCATCAAGGGCATGGGGGCCAGCGACCTGGAGGGCAACCAGACCTTTAAGGGCATCAAAAACGAAATTCCCGGCGGCAACGACAGAGCCAAACTGTCGTTTATGACCGAGAGCTTCGAATCGACCAAGGGGTGGATGGATCGCTTCGTGGCTGACCACAACATCACCCAGGGCAAACTGGTCGATAACCTGGGCGGCTTTATTGAAGGCTCCAGGGGCAAGCTCGACTATCTGGGCGCGTTCCTCGACATGTCGGTGAAGTACTACGAGCACACCGGCACCCAAACCCTGGCCCGCCGATTGATCGAGCGCGCCGTCGCCGAAATTTAGCCCTTCTAAAGTTAGCCCCCCTAACCAGCCGCCCGATGTGACATGGGTCTGTCAGCCCAGTTCCCGCTGGATGTTTGCTTTACCTACCCTCTGGAGACTGTATGAACAATACCTTTCGAGTCCTCGGTCGCCTGGTGAGCGTCTGCCTAGCGGCTCTGCTGATGACTACCCTGCTGGGGGTGGGCGGTGCGGCCCAGGCCCTCAACCTGGACGAGACGCTGACTGCGGCAGGCCAGGATTATCTCTCTGCGGTGCTCAAAGACTACGCCAAAGCGTCCCAGGACAGCTACAGCAGCTCAACCAAACAGGCCCAAAAGCTGGTGAACAGTCTGGCCGAACAGCTGGAGAAAGCCGCTGACCCAGGGGCTAAGGAGAGCGATCGCACCGCCCTGCTCACCAAGGTCAATCAGTCAAAAGCCTCCCTCACCGACCTGGCCACCGCCTTTAACGATCTGGCCACCGAAACCGAAACCTTCGACCGCCAGCTCCAGACCTCGCTGGAAGACCTGCTCAAGCTGGTGCAGGGCGACGTGCGCACCCAGCTCAGCCAAAGCGAAGCCAACTTCAGCGAAATTGCTTCGACCCTCACCGCCCTAGCCACCGACGCGGGCCAGATCGATGCTGAGAACCTGGCCAGTCGGCTGACCAGCGTCAGCGACCACATCACCTCGCTCAACACCGCCTTTGATGTCGGCGGCAAGGCGCTCAAAGCCACCGCCACCCTGGCCAAGTAGGCCCCCAAAACCGTCTGCTCTTGACCCCGGCTGAGGCTCCTCAGCCGGGTTTTTTGCGGTTTGGCACCGATCCCAGGGCTTCATCATATAGTGATGGAAATTACTTCAATTCCTAAACATTTTCTGAACATTTGTGAGAAGTGATTTTAAGACTTTGTTACGATAGTCACAAACGCACAGGAGAACCACCCACCATGCCTCATACCTCCACCGATCGCTCCTCCGTCGTCATTTCCCCCTCCATTCTCTCGGCTGACTTCAGCCGCCTGGGCGAAGAAATCAAAGCCGCCGATGCCGCCGGTGCCGACTGGATTCACGTGGACGTGATGGATGGTCGCTTTGTGCCCAACATTACCATCGGCCCCCTGATCGTCGAGGCGATTCGCCCCGTCACCCAAAAGCCCCTCGACGTGCACCTGATGATCGTCGAGCCCGAGAAGTACGTGGCCGATTTTGCCAAGGCCGGAGCCGACATCATCTCCGTCCACTGCGAGCACAACGCCTCGCCCCACCTGCACCGCACCCTGGGCCAGATCAAAGAGCTGGGCAAAGAGGCCGGGGTAGTGCTCAACCCCTCCACCCCCCTGTCGCTGATTGAGAACGTGCTTGAACTCTGCGACCTGGTGCTGATTATGAGCGTCAACCCCGGTTTTGGTGGCCAGAGCTTTATTCCCACTATGGTGGACAAAATTCGCGCCCTGCGCACGATGTGCGACGAGCGCGGCCTCGACCCCTGGATTGAGGTGGACGGCGGCCTCAAGGTCAACAACACCTGGCAGGTGCTAGAGGCTGGGGCCAACGCCATTGTGGCTGGTTCGGCGGTGTTTAACGCGCCCGACTACGCGGCGGCGATCGAGGGCATTCGCCACAGCAAGCGCCCCGCTCCCGAACTGGCGGCGGTGTAGCCTTGGGCTGGGTGAGGTTTTAGGGCTATTGACTTGCTTAACAGGTAAACCCCGATTGGGTAGGTAGGCGTCTGAGCTTACCTACCTTTTTTTCAAGGAATTGGGGGTAGCCCAGCGGTGCATTGCGGCTAACCAAAGCGACGGGGACGTTCCCGGATCAACCTGTAGCCGCGAATGCACCCTACGGTGGGGACTTTTGGGAATCGGGGTTGTGTGACTCGGATTTAGTATAACCCCTGGGCTTTTGACCAATTAGGTCATTTTGGGCGGGTTCGGAAAGGTGATCGTCTTTGGCTGGCTCAGGTGCTGAATCAGGTCTTTTTGCACCTGCTGGTAGAGTTCATCCCCCTCGTGCTTAAAGGCCACCACGCCGTACACCTGAACCGACTCCTGCTCGCGCCCGGCTAACACGTGGGTGCCGTGGTCTACGGCGATGATGTGGTCTTTCACCAGGTCGTAGCAGGGCTGGGTGATCAAAATGTCGGTACCGACCATTTTGGTCAGCCCCTCGATGCGGCTGGCCACGTTTACGGTATCGCCAATGGCGGTGTACTCTAGGCGCTGCACCGACCCTACATTGCCCACCACCAGCTCGCCGTAGCTGATGCCGATGCCGTTGAAGAGCGGCGGCAGTTCCTTTGCTTTGAGCGAGCGGCGCAGGGTGGCCAGCGCCGCTCGCATGGCCAGGGCGGCGGAGACGGCACCAAGGGCATCCTGCTCTGGTCCCAGAGACTTGGGTGCGCCAAACTCGGCCATCACCGCATCGCCGATGAACTTGTCGATGGTGCCCCGGTGCGCCAGAATGGCGTCTACCATGACGTCTAGGTAGGTGTTGAGCAGGCTGACGGTCTCCTCGGCCCCCAGCTGGTACGAAATGCGGCTAAACCCGCGAATGTCTGAAAACAGCACCGCTGCCTGAAACTTTTGCCCCACGGTGAGGCTGGTAAAATCTTCGGGCTGATTGAGAATTTCCTGGGCCACCGACGGGGCCACGTAGCGCTCCAGGGTGCGGCGCAGGCGCTGCTCTTCGAGGCGGTTGCCAACGGCTCCGGTGGCGATGTAGGTGACGCCGCCCATGCCCAAGCAGGCGACGGGAATGGCCACGGGCATGAGGCGATCGCGGTGCACCATCAGCAGGTAGGCCAGGGCTCCCCAGGCGGCGATCGCGCCCAAAAAGCCCACCAGCCTGGGCACCGGCTGGGTGAAGCGGTAGCCCAGGCCGAGGCCAAGGCTGCCGATGGCCAGCGCCGTCAGCAGCCCCTGAACCAGGGGATCGCCCACCGCCGGGTTGACGGTGCGCCCTTCCATCATCGCGGCCAGGGCGTGGGCGTGAATTTCGACCCCCGGCATTGCCCCGTCGATGGGGGTGCGCTTGCGGTCTTGAAACGACGCGGCGGTAGGGCCAATCAGCACAATCTTGTCCTCAAACTGATCGGCAATCAGGGGCCAGTTGTTGGGGTCGAGCACCTGCACAAACGACACCACCGGAAAGCTGCCCGCCGGGCCATAAAAAAAGATCGCTTCACTCTGGCGGCTGGGGTTGGGGTAGCCAGCGGCGGCCAGGGTGTCTGCTGCTAGAGAGGGCAGATCGTCCCCAAAGCTGTGGGCCTGGCGCAGGTTTTCAATTCCCCGGTCGGGAAAAGCGCGGTACTTGCCGTCGGTATCGACCTCTAGATTGATCAGGCCCGCCCGGTTGTCGTAGACGGGCACTAGCAGGTTGGTGAACAGGCCAAAATCGCTGCTCGACACATCGTAGGCGGCGGCCAGGGTAACGCGATCGCCCCACCGAGCCAGGGTGTCTGCTAAGGCTGCATCGTCGGCGGGGCCGTAGCCACTGGGATCCACTAGCAGCACATCAATGGCCACGGCCTTCGCCCCGGCGGCCATCAGTCGCTCAATGGCCTGGGCGTAGGCCTGGCGCTGCCAGGGCCAGATGGCCAGAGGTGCCAAAAACGGATAGCGCTCTGGATCGGCCCGGTATAGATCGCCCTGGGTCAGCGAGTATTCGTCAATGCCCAAAATCACGATTTCTTCGGGCGGCGGCACCGGCCCCCGCAGGCGCAGCAAAAACGACTGGGCCTGGCCCTCAATCAGCACAATCCAGGGGTGCTGGGAAGCCAGGGCGATCGCCCCAAACACCGCCCAGCTCACCATCAGGCCGTGGCCCAGCTGAAAGATCCGTCGATAGGCTTTGACCATGGCAACCTTTCCCTAAAACCTACCCCCCTAGAACGGAAAAGGAAAGCGAATCGGCGGACTGGGAATGGAGGGCAACCAGTAGTAGGGCAGCGGCACCCCCGGAAACAGCTGCTCAAAGGAGCGGCGCAGGTCGCCAATGCCGGGTATTTCTACCGCAAAGCCGTTGATCAGCGGGCCTTCCAGCAGGTTGATGAAATCCTCTGCCCCCAGCGGCGCAATCACGGCCTCGTCCTTCTGGGGATCGACAATCACCTGCTGTCCTTGGGCTACGGTAATCGAGTCTTCTGGGGTAAATTCGACGGTCTCGGCATCGGCGGGCAGGGCTGTTTCGCCATCGACCGCGTCCGCTGCGGCCTTCGTCTGCTTGTGCGCTGCCCCTGACAAACTGACGGCCACCAGGCTGCCGGGCTTGAACCGAAAATCAGTGCCCAGGGGATCAAACGTCGAGGCGGGGGGTTCAGTGCTGGGTGGAATCACGGGCTCAGGGATGACAGGGTCGGGAGTAGGGGAAGCAGGGGACGGTTCGCCCGGCCCGCCCGACGGTTCCGCCGGGTAGACAAAGGGCACCACCGGGTCGGTCGTGGGCACCGTCGGGTCTAGGGTGGGGTCTAGGGGGTCAAAGTCGCCTGTCATGGGAACAACCGGCTCGGGGTTGGCGTTGCGCCCCACCACCACTTCCCCCTCAAAGACCTGAATGATGGTCTCCCCAGATTCGGTGACTTCAATGGTATAAATTGTGCCCCGCACCCCGGCCACCGTCGAGGTGGAGCAGCCGTTGAGGGTGCCGTTGACCAGCAGCGTGCCCCGGTTGATCTGGGCGCACTGACCTACCACCAGGCTAGAGTTGTGGGACAGTCGCGCCACGGCTCCAGTGTTAAACCGCAGGGAGGTGCGGGCTGTGCCGGTTCTAATCTGCTGGCGCTGCTGGGCTACGCTGTTGACCTGGGCTGTACGGTTTTGAATGTAGACCTGGTTGCTGTCTAAAATTTCGGTCACGGTGGCGGCGGAGATCGACTGGGCCTGGGCCCGCTGACCCGGTAAAGCCAGCAGCGTACTGCCCACCACTGCGGCCCCCACGAGCCGCGCCAACCGTTCCCAGCGCTGGCTGGGCTGTAGCCTAAACCCCAATAACCAAAGAGACGCCATCATAAGTTCCACTGAGTTGCCTTGATAGGATCTATACACAGGCAACCTCTCAAATTCAGCATAGATTGCGAAACTTAACTCGCCGGTTTAGCAGTCCGTGGCGCTTCGTTTGGGTGAGCGGTGGGTTATGGCGGAGTGCCAGGTTTAAGGTTGGCACCGGGGCCGATTGACCGCCTCACCCACCCGGCGGAGCATCCGGTTGCCTAAGGCATTGATGACACGCCCTAACCCAGATTGCTCATAACCTCAGCTAAATACGTCGAGCTGGTCGGGGCCATGCACAGGGCTGAGGTTAGGCAGCAGAGCGGTAACGGCGTCGGGGGATTCAACGATTTTATTGAGCAGGTCGTAGGCCTCCATCGGTTCGCCGGTTTGAACCGACAGGCGATGGGCGTAGTAGCGCAGCTGAGCCATAATGCGCGGCTCAGCCTGGCGCAGGTACATGCACAGGCAGGCCCGCGCCTGGGCTTCCGGGTCGCGCCCGAGAAAGTAAGCCAAAGCGGCCAGCAGATCGCGCTCGTAGTCGGGCAGGGTTTGGGGATCGATGGGCATAGCAAATGCAGGTAAGCGTACCAAAAAGGCACCGAACGAGCTGTCCGGTGCCCCGCCAATATATCCGCTCATCCTGCTCGTGGGCCAGGGCCATTAGCCAGGGCTGGCCGGGGCGGGGGCGTCGCCCTTCTCAAATACCTTCTCGGTAATCAGGCGCGACCCCTGCTTGCGGGTGAGGTAGTTGGCCGCCCACTGGATCATGACCATGAGCTTGTTGTCGAACTCAATCAGGTAAAAAATGTGCACAAACAGCCACACAAACCAGGCAAAAAAGCCGGTGAGTTTGCCCCAGGGCAGGTTGACCACGGCGGCATGGCGACCGATGACCGCCAGACTGCCGGTGTCTTTGTACTCAAAGGGGGGCAGGGTGTCGTTTTTGAGCTGCTTTTGAATCAGCCGGGCCACGTACTTGCCCTCCTGCATGGCCACGGGGGCTACGCCGGGCAGGGGGCGGTTTCCCTCCGGGGAGGCTGAGCCGTCGCCCTGGTGGGCAAAGTGGGCCAGGTCGCCCACCACAAAAATGTTGGAGTGGCTGGGCAGGCTGAGGTCATTGCTGACGATCACGCGGCCCGCGCGATCGCGCTCCACCCCGGTGCGATCGGCCAAGATTTTCCCCATGCCGGGGTCGCGCACCCCCGCCGCCCACAGTACGGTGCCCGCCTGGAGGGTGGTCATCTCATCGCCCTGCTTGAGGGTGATGTCGTGGCCCTGGATATCGGTCACCAGGGTCTGGGTCATCACCTCGACCCCCATGTTGTCCAGGTCGGTGCGGGCGCGAGCCGACAGTTCTGTGGGAAAGGGGGGCAGCACCCGATCCATGCCTTCGACCAGCACAATGCGGGCCGCGGTGGTGTCGATGTGGCGAAAATCGTTGCGCATGGTGTGGTAGGCCAGCTCCGCCAGCGACCCGGCTAGCTCTACCCCAGTGGGGCCACCGCCCACGATCAAAAACGTCAGCAGCGTCTGCCGCAGGTCAGAATCGGTGGCGTTTTCGGCCTTCTCAAAGGCGGCAAAGATGCGGCGGCGCATTTCGAGCGCGTCTTCTACGGTTTTGAGGCCGGGGGCCACATCGGCCCAGTCGTCGCGGCCAAAGTAGAAGTGGCTCATGCCCGTTGCCACAATCAGGCTGTCGTAGGGCACCCAACGGCCATCTTTGAGGTTGACAACCTGCCCGTCGGGATTGATGTCGGTGACCTCACCCATCAGCACGCGGGTGTTTTTTTGGGCGCTGAGCACGCCGCGCAGGGGAGAGGCAATGTCGCCAGGGGAGAGACCCCCGGTGGCCACCTGGTACAGCAGCGGCTGAAACAGATGGAAGTTGCGCTTGTCGATCAGCGTGACTTCCACGTCGGCGCGACCGAGATGCTGGGCCGCGTAGAGCCCCCCAAAGCCACCCCCAATGATCACGACCTGATGCTTGCCGGGGGTAACCGGCGGCACCGCAACGGCTGGGGAAGAGTCTTCGAGGGCTGGATCTTGGGCCGTAACGGCTGGGTCAGGGCGGGAGACAGTCTGCATGGCATTACCGGGAAGGCAGGTTGTTACTTTTTGTTATAAAGCAGAATACCGCTAAATACTGTGCGCTGTGTTATATCCGGATAGCTCCACGCGGCCTGCCCAAGATTGTGACAAGTTGAGACGGAGGGGTTTTGATCGCAGGGGCTCAGCTGATAAATTAAAAGATCGGATTTTTGTGGCCCTTACCCGATCAATTCTGCCGAAGGGGCGTTTTGGCTGCGGTAAGGGGGCTAAAATTTGGGGAGCTTGTCTGCGCCTCGGCGGCGGGGTGAGGCGGGCCGACCTCGCGATCGCAGGGAGACAAGATAGGGCTATGACGCTGATCGTACAGAAATATGGCGGCACCTCCGTGGGCACCGTGGAGCGCATTCAGGCGGTGGCCCAGCGGGTGCAGGCCACGGTAGAAGCTGGGCACTCGGTGGTGGTGGTGGTGTCGGCCATGGGCAAGACCACCGACGGCCTGGTCAAGCTCGCCAGCGACATTACCGATCGGCCCAGCCGCCGCGAGATGGACATGCTGCTGTCAACCGGCGAGCAGATCACCATCGCTCTGCTGACCATGGCCCTCCACGCCCTGGGGCAGGAGGCGATTTCGCTGACCGGTGCCCAGGTGGGCATCGTCACCGAGGCCGAGCACACCCGCGCCCGCATTCTCAAAATTAAAACCGATCGCCTCCAGCGCCATATTAAGGAGGGCAAGGTGATTGTGGTGGCGGGCTTTCAGGGCATTAGCCAGACCACTGACTTAGAAATTACCACCCTGGGTCGGGGCGGCTCCGACACCTCGGCAGTGGCCCTGGCGGCGGCGCTGGGGGCCGAAAAGTGCGAGATCTACACCGATGTGCCCGGCATTCTCACCACCGACCCGCGCCTGGTGCCCGAGGCCCAGCTGATGGATGAGATCACCAGCGACGAAATGCTGGAGCTGGCCAGCCTGGGGGCCAAGGTGCTGCACCCCCGGGCGGTGGAAATTGCCCGCAACTACGGCGTCACCCTGGTGGTGCGATCGAGCTGGACCGACGAGCCCGGCACCCGCGTGATCTCGCCTCGGCCCCAGCCCCGACCCCTGGAGGGCCTAGAGCTGGCCCAGCCGGTGGATGCGGTGGAGTTTGACACTGACCAGGCCAAGGTGGCGCTGCTGCGCATTCCCGATCGCCCCGGCATTGCCGCCCGGCTGTTTGGCGAACTGGCCACCCAGGCGCTAAACGTCGATTTGATCATCCAGTCGATCCACGAGGGCAACACCAACGACATCGCTTTCACCATGGTCAAGGCCAACCTCAACCGGGCCGAGGCGGTGGCCGAGGCCATTGCCCCGGCTTTACGCAGCAACCCCACCGACACCACCCAGGCGGAGGTAATGGTGGATCAGCGCATGGCCAAGATCAGCATTGCCGGGGCAGGCATGATCGGTCGGCCTGGGGTGGCGGCCAAGATGTTTTCGTCGCTGGCGGCGGCGGGGATCAACATTCAGCTGATTTCGACCTCGGAGGTGAAGGTCAGCTGCACCATCGATGTGGCCGACTGCGATCGCGCCATTGCCGTGCTCTGTGGGGCCTTTGAGGTCACCTCGTCCCCAGTGCCCCAGGGCGCACTGCCAGCCGCCGAGGCCCCGGTGGTGCGCGGCGCGGCCCTCGATACCAAGCAGGCCCGCGTGGCCATTCGCCACGTGCCCGATCGCCCCGGTATGGCGGCCCACATCTTTCAGCTGCTGGCCACCCACGGGGTCAGCGTCGATATGATCATTCAGTCCCAGCGCTGCCGACTGGTGCAGGGCCAGGCGACCCGCGACATTGCCTTTACCGTGGCCCAGGCCGATGCCCCCACCGCCAAGGCCGTGGTGGAGTCTGCCGCCGCCGAGCTGGGCTTGGGGGATGTGGCGGTGGATGAGGCGATCGCCAAGGTCAGCGTCGTCGGCACCGGCATGATCTACGCCCCCGGCGTGGCCGCACGCATGTTCAAAGCCCTCTCAGAGCAGGGCATCAACCTGCAAATGATTGCCACCTCAGAGATTAAAATTAGCTGCGTGGTGGCCGAAGCTGAGGGGGTAAATGCCCTGCGGGCCGTGCACAGCGCCTTTGGCCTGGCGGGGGTAGAGCGCACGGTGGTGCCCGCCTAGGGCAGAGCTGAGATCGCCAAAAGTCACCGCTAGCTGCCAGCGGTGCTGCCCCCGAAGGGGAAAAGCGGTATTGCTTTAGCTAAAACTTCTGGCCGAGGAAAACCTCAGGCTTTGGTAGAAACCACCTTTTGAGAGCCGGAAGGCTGAATGCGGAACTTGACCAGATTGGCCAACTCTTGCAGCTGATGAATGGCCTCGGCCCCTTCCAGCTTCATCAGCTCGCGATCGTCGCGCATTTCGGTCCAGGTGATGCCGTAGTCGGACACCAAAAAGCGAATCAGATGATCGTCGCCCAGGCTGACCATAAAAGAGGCACTGTTCATTTGGCCACCGCAGGTGTAGCAGGAGGCCAAATAGCCCATGCCCTCGAGCACTGTGGCCAGCGCTTGCAGGTTCATGACCAGGTCTCTAACAAATTGGCGGTGCTGCTCGGCTAGTCTGACAAACATAACGACACTCCTCGTTACCCATAGAGATTGTAGCCCAAAAATTAATTAATTCTTAAGATACTAAAGATGATGCTCACTTTCTGGTTAAGCAATCCATCCATATTAACTACCCTGACCTAAATGTGCCCTCTACCGGCCCTAAATTCATCTCCCGCAAGCTGCCGTTACCTCCAGAGAAGCAGACTGCGAAAGCATTCTGTAGATTGTGAAAACTTGAGAACTTGTGCGTTCTAACGTGAAGGTGGGCCGTAGCGGCGGTTCGAAAATGCACTTTGCATAGGGTAGACAGGAAATTGGACCCCCACGGTAGCCGTCACAACTAAATGGTGGTTTCTGGCCCCAATGTCATGCAATGTTATAAATCTGCGGTGGCGAGGCCGGAGGGTTTGATTGCCCAGGTGTGGTCTTCTGCCAGCTCTAGGGTGGCCTGGTGATACTCGCTCAGCGATTCGCGGTGGCCCACGCTGACGAAGGTGGTGCCGCTGTGGCGCAGGTGGTCGTAGAGTTTGGCTTCGTTGGCCAGATCGAGGGCGCTGGTGGCTTCGTCGAGAATGGCAAAGTCGGGCTGACTGATCAGAATGCGGGCAAAGGTCAGCCGCTGCTGCTCGCCCAGCGACAGCACGTCGCCCCATTCCTCTACGGCATCAAAGCCGCCGAAGCGCTCGGCCAAATTCGCCAGGTTGACTTTCTCCAGGGCGGCCTGGAGGCCGTCGTCGTCTACCGCCTGATCGGTGGTGGGGTAGAGCAGCTGCTCGCGCAGGGTGCCGAGAATCATGTAGGGCTTTTGGGGCAAGAAGAGAATGTCGTCGAGATCGGGGCGGTAGATGGTGCCGCTGCCCGACTGCCAGAGACCGGCGATCGCCCGCAGCAGCGAGCTTTTGCCGCAGCCGCTCGGCCCCACGATCAGCAGCCCGGTTTGATCGGGGATATCTATAGAGAGATTTTCGACCAGGGTGCGCTGGTAGTTGGGGGTTTGCAGGGTAAAGTCTTTAAGCGCCAGGGAGTCTGAGGTCTCGATGGCGATTGTAGGGGCGATTGTGGAGGCGATTGTAGGGGCGATCGCAGCATGGTCTGCGGCGGCTGGAGAGTCTTGTTCTGCGGGCTGGGCTGGGGATGCTGAGGGGGCTTCCGCCGCTGCGGCCTCGGGCTCTACGTGGTTGAGGGCTGCGGCAAAGCCGTAGAGGCGATCGATGCCCGCCCCAAAGGAGGTGAGTTCTGAAAACCGGGCCACCACCACGTTGAGGGAAAAGAACACTCGCATGAAGGCCCCCTGGGCCTCGGAGACCTTGCCCACTTCGAGATCGCCTGCGAACACCGCCGGGGCCACCACGATGGCGGGCAGCACAAAGGGGATAAACTCGTAGGCGTTGGTCAGGGCATTGAGGCCGAGTTCCCAGACGATTAGCTTTTTGAAGTTGTCGAAGGCGGCCATGAAGCGGTTGTTCACCTGGCTGGCCTCCTGGGCCTCGCCCCGGTAGAAGGCGATCGCCTCGGCGTTTTCGCGAATCCGCACCAGGCTAAAGCGAAAGTTGGCCTCCCGCTTCAGCTGCTCAAAGTTGAGCCGCACCAGGGGCTGACCAAAGATCCCCACCGTTACCAGGGTGCCGAGGGCGGCGTAGAGCACCAGAAAGCCCACCAGGTTTTTGGAGATGCCCCACAGCACGCCGCTAAAGGCGATCACCTGCAAGACCGAGCTGACCACCACCAGCAGCAGCGCCAGCGACTGCTGGGTGAAGTTTCTGACGTCTTCGGCGATGCGCTGGTCGGGGTTGTCGATGTCGGGCTGAAACTGCTGAATGTCGTAGAAGGCGCGATCGCCAAAATAGTCATCCACAAATCGCCCGGTCAGCCAGCGCCGCCACTCTAGCCCCAGGCGCTTTTGCAGGTAGTCGTAGCCCGCCAGCAGCGGCGCGTAGGCCACCAGCACCCCGATAAATACCAGCACCGTCTCCCAGAAGCGGGCTTCATCCTGGGCTGAGAGCGCCGAGATCAGCACGCCGCGCTTGTTGTTGAGCACCACGCTGAGGCCGGTGTAGCCCAGCAAAAACACCGCAATCAGCAGCAGCAGGCCCCCGGCTTTCCACTTTTCGTCGCCCAGCCAGTAGCTCTTGGCGATCGCCCAAAACCGCCGAAAGCCCTTCAGGTTAAATCGTTCCATGCCGGTGCAAAATCTCCCGCCGCGCCAAAGGTGCTGGGGTGATCTTACAAAAGTTAACCCGTTTGTGCCGGGTTATTGGGGTGCAAGTGCCCCCATTTTGCCGCTTTGGTAATCGGTCATGGCCTGGTAGATCTCCTCGGTGGTGTTCATCACAAAGGGGCCGTGGCCAACGATGGGCTCGTCGATCGGTGCGCCCGAGAGCAGCAGAGCCTTGGTATCTTGTAGAGGGTCGAGGGTGAGGGTGGTGCCAGACAGGTCGCAGATGCCGATCTCGGCCTCAGAAACGGGTTCCGATCCGCCGACGCGCACCGAGCCCTTCAGCACCACCAGCAGGGTAGTATGGCCCTCGGGCAGTTCCAGCATCACCTGCTGACCGCCGCTCAGTCGCAGATCCCACATATTGATGGGGGTAAAGGTCTCCGCTGGCCCTACAGCCCCCTCGAACTCTCCAGCGATCACCCGCAGGTGGCCCTGGGGCAGATGGACTACAGGGATGCGATCGGCGGTGATCCCCTGGTAGCGGGGGGCAGACATTTTGTCTTTGGCGGGCAGGTTAACCCACAGCTGCACCATCTCAAAGGGGCCGCCGGTCTGAGCGAAATTCGGCCCGTGGAACTCTTCGTGCACCAGCCCCGCCGCCGCCGTCATCCACTGCACATCGCCGGGGCCGATGATGCCGCCGCCGCCAGCGGAGTCGCGGTGCTCGACCTCGCCGTCGTAGACAATGGTGACGGTCTCAAAGCCCCGGTGGGGGTGTTCGCCCACACCGCGCCGCGCGGTAGTGGGCGGAAACTCGGCTGGCCCGGCGTAGTCGAGCAGCAAAAAGGGGCTGATGGTTTGGCCCAACCCGTTGTAGGCCATCAGCGTGCGCACCGGGAAGCCGTCGCCCACCCAGTGGCGACCCTGGGATCGCTGAATGCTGCGAAGGGTTTTGGCGGTGCTGGGCTGGTTGAGGGTCGGCATAGTAGTGATCTAGCTGGGTTGAGAACGGTTACAGGAGCTGGCTGAGGTTGTCGTAAAGGGCTGCTATCTCGCAGTTGCTCTCCTCCTGATAATTGTAGGGAATCCAAAGAGTATCTGACCTGCGCTGAAATATCAGCCCCTACCCCTAGCGGGATTGCGCGGCCTCCTGTAGGTGCTTCAGTGTCGAGATAGAACGATCTGCCAATGACATACATTCAATGACTTAGATTGGTACTTAATGACTGGGCTAAACCCATGACATCAATGCCTCTTGCAAAATCCCCTACTTCCCCATGGCTTCAGAACCGTTGGCAGCGGGCGACCTGGGCCGACTATGTGGCGCTGCGGGATGACCCCAGCCCAGAACGCATTAGATTAGCTTTTAACGAAGGATGGCTGTGGGTCACGATAGGTGCAGAGGGAATTGGCCACGCAGCAGTCAGCGATTTGTTCACCAGTTTGCTCTTTCTTTGGGCTATTCAGCATCCAGACCAAGTGTTTAGCTCTTTAGGACGCTGCTTACTGGAGCGGGCTGAGGTGAGAGCCAGTGCTCCTGATCTCGTCCTGTATGTTGGTTCAGACTATCCCCAGTGGCAGCCGAGGGAGCCGCGCTGGATCGATTTGAACCAAACGCGAGTGCCTGACCTGGTGGGCGAAATTTCTGACACCACCCTGGCCAGCGACCTCGATGAGAAAAAGCACCTCTATGCCGCCCTGGGCATTCCTGAATACTGGGTGGTCGATGTGCGGGGGCAGCGGGTGTTTGCCTTTTTGCTGCAAGAAAATGGCGAATATTTGCCCGGTGAAACGTCCCAGGCGCTGGCGGGGCTACCCATTGCTCTGCTGAATGAAACCCTGGAAAGGCTGGCTCAGGACACGAATACCAGCGCGGCGGCGTGGCTCAGCCAGCAGATGACGAATCTGAACCAAAGGCAGTCATGATAAAACGCCTCAAATTTACAGTTTTTCTGCTGGCCGCGTCCCTGGGCCTGACGGTGGCTGCCAGACCGTTGGCATCCCAGACGTTGCCTCTACCCGACCACTTGATTCCGCTGACCTCGGCAGAGGGGCAAATGCTGCTGCGAGACAGCGAAGCCCTGGCGGATTTTGTGCCGCTGACGAGCCACTTTGTCACCCAGGTCAACCAGGCTTTTTGCGGGGTAGCGAGCACGGTGATGGTGCTCAACGCGCTGGGGGTGCCGGCTCCGCTGGCCCCGGAGTGGGAGCGGAACTACTTCACCCAGGAGAATGTGTTTAACGAACAAACAGAGGCGATCATTGCTAGGGATGCGATCGCCCGTCAGGGCCTCACCCTAGCTGAACTCGCGGGCATTCTCGAAACCTATCCTGTGCGGGCTGAGATCCACCACGGCAGCGATGTGAGTTTGGAGGAGTTTCGGGAGCTGATTCGCGCCAATCTGGAAACTCCCGATAGCTATGTGCTGATCAACTATCTGCGTCGGGCGATCGGCCAGGAAAGCGGTGGCCACATTTCGCCCGTCGCCGCCTACGATGCCGACACCGACCAATTTTTGATTTTGGATGTGTCGCGCTACAAGTACCCGCCCGTGTGGGTGCAGGCCGAAACCCTGTGGGAGTCTACCAACACCGTAGATTCGGTGTCGGGCAAGACGCGAGGATTTTTGCTGATTGAGGGGCGCTAGAGCAGACAGTCAGATCCCAGGGTTTTTCTGTGGTTAGCCGATAGCTGTTGGCAACACCGAGCAAAACCCTGGGATCTACCCCTGCGAAACTGATGGCGGTCTAGGTGGCGAGGAATTGTGCGATCGCCCCGTGCTTCTCCAGCACCACTGGCAAATCCAGCGTTAGCAAGCCTTCAGGATTCAACACCTCGCGACCGTGGATAAAGCTGTAGTCCACGCGATCGATCGTGCAAAAAATTAGCGCGGCGACGGGGTCGTAGGCAGTGCCAGATAGGGCGAGGCGATCGAGATTCACCGTGACAAAATCCGCCGCCATGCCGGGGGCCAGGTGGCCAATGTCGGTACGGCCCAGCACTTTGGCACCGCCGCGCGTGGCAATTTCTAACGCCTCACGGGCGGTCAGGGCGGCGGGGTTTTCTTCGCGCACGCGGGCCATGAGCAAGGCCTGACGGGCCTCGGCCAGCAGGTGGCTGCCGTCGTTGGAGGCCGAGCCATCTACCCCCAGCCCCACGGGCACATGGTGATCCAGCAGTTTGCGGATGGGAGCCATGCCGCTGGCCAGGCGCATGTTGCTACAGGGGCAGTGGGCTACGCCCGTGCCGGTCTGCCCAAAGCTGTGGATGGCTCTGTCGTCGAGCTTGACGCAGTGGGCGTGCCAGACATCGTCGCCCAGCCAGCCCACCGAGGCGGCGTAGTCGCCGGGGGTGAGGCCAAAGGTGTCGAGGCTGTAGGTGACGTCGGAGTTATTCTCAGCCAGGTGGGTGTGCAGGCGCACGCCGGGGTAGGACCGGGCCAGGGCGGCAGATTCTCGCATCAGGTCGGGGGAGACGCTGAAGGGCGAGCAGGGGGCGAGGGTGATGCGGGTCAGGGCGTAGGGATCGTTGTTGTGGTACTGCTCGATCAGCCGCTGAGAGTCTTTGAGAATGTCGGCCTCGGCTTCGACGATGGAGTCGGGGGGCAGGCCGCCCTTGCTCTCGCCCACGCTCATGCTGCCCCGGCTGGCGTGGAAGCGCAGCCCGGTTTGGCGCACCGCCTCGATTTCATCGTCCAGGGTGCAGCCGTTGGGAAACAGGTATAGGTGATCGCTGGCGGTGGTGCAGCCCGAGTAGATCAGCTCGGCGGCGGCCACCTGGGCGCTGAGGGCGATCGCCTCGGGGGTCAGCTTTTGCCATAGGGGATAAAGAGCGCTGAGCCAGTCAAACAGCGATGAGTTTTGCGCCCCTGGCACTACCCGAGTCAGAGTTTGAAAAAAGTGGTGATGGGTGTTGACCAGGCCGGGGAGAACCAGGTGGCGATCGCCCAAATCCAGCACCCGATCGGCCTCAGCGGGCAGCTCGGCGGTGCTGCCCACCTGCTCAATGACGTGGTTACGAATAAACAGCGCCCCCGAGGCAATCTCGCGCCGCTCGTCATCCATCGTGACCAGGGTGTGAATGTTTTTGATCAGAAGGGTCGGCATAGCAGTTTGGCCCGGCAACAAAAAGGTTGAACGGGACTATAGCAGGTTGCCTTCAGAACCCAGAATTTCTGTTATGCAAATTTAGTCTTTAGGCAGGCCCACGAACTTGCGAAACCGATCGAGTTTGCCCTCGTAGGGTGGGTAGCGCCAGTCAATATCGAGCCAGAAGGGTTTTTTGACCACGCTCTTGAGGTGTGAAAAGGTGTCGAAGCTGTGCTGGCCGTGGTAGCTGCCCATGCCGCTGCTGCCCACTCCGCCAAAGGGCATGTCCCAGACGGCAATCTGCAAAATTACGTCGTTGATGCACACTGAGCCAGCGGTGGTCTGCTCTAGCACCTGGGTCTGCACCTGGCGATCGCGCGTAAACAGATACAGCGCCAGGGGCTTGGGCCGCTGGTTGACCGCCGCGATCGCATCCCCCAGATCCCTGTAGGTCAAAATCGGCAGAATGGGGCCAAAGATCTCCTCCTGCATGATCGGCGCATCCCAGCCGACGCCGTCGATCAGGGTGGGGGCGATGTAGCGATCGCCTCGGCTGTGCTGGCCCCCCACCAGAATGTTGCCTTGGTCTAACAGGCCCACCAGGCGGTCGAACTGGCGATCGTTGACCACCCGCGAGAGGTCGGGGCTGGTGGCGGGGTTATCTCCGTAGCAGGCCCGAATGCGCTGGCTCAGCGCTGCTACCAAACTGTCCCTAACGCGCTCATCGACCAGCAGGTAGTCGGGGGCTACACAGGTTTGCCCCGCGTTGAGAAATTTGCCCCAGACAATGCGCCGGGCCGCCACCTCCAGGTTGACATCGGCATCGACAATGCAGGGGCTTTTGCCGCCTAGCTCTAGCGTGACCGGAGTGAGGTGCTGGGCCGCTGCCTGCATGACGATCTTGCCCACCCGCTCGCCGCCGGTAAAGAAAATATGGTCAAATTTTTCGGCCAGCAGCGCCTGGGCCGTGTCAATGCCGCCTTCGACGACGGCCACGTGGGCGGGGTCAAAGGTGTCTTTTACCAATTGGGCCAACACCCCAGAGGTGGCTGGAGCCAGTTCCGAGGGTTTGAGTATGGTGCAGTTGCCTGCGGCGATCGCCCCCATCAGCGGCGAAACCATCAGCTGAAACGGGTAGTTCCATGGGCCGATGATCAGCATTACCCCCAGGGGCTCGGGCTGTACCCAAGCTGAGCCGGGCCGCTGGCTCAGGGGCAGTGAGGCTTTGCGGGGCTTGATCCAGCGGCGCAGGTGCCCCATGGTGTAGTCGAGTTCGCTGATGGCAGCAACTTCAATGTAGCCCTCAAACTCGGGCCGCCCCAGATCTTGCTTAGCCGCGTCAATGATGTCGGCCTGGTACTTGACGATCGCCGCCCGCAGCGCCTTCAGCCGCTCAAGGCGAAAGTCGAGGCTGCGGGTGGCCCCGCTGGCCCAGTAGGCCCGCTGGCGGCGCAGCAGGTCAGCGACGGGAGCGGGGGCAGCAAGGGTAGTCATGGGCAATTTCTAAAGAGGGTGAGGTTTGCAGCTAGCCTATCTGCTCTATCCTACAAGAGAGCTCCCTGGGGATGGAGACATGGCACCATGCTGAGATCGGTTTTTCGTCTGGTGGTCGGAGTTGCTCTAGTTACGATGACGCTGCTGGGCTATGGGTACCCCAGCGCTGCTGTTTCTTTGGAGGATGGCCCGATGGGAGTACTGCCGTTTGTGGGCAATTTGGCGGGCCAGCGCCCCGCAAATCTGGGGGTCAAAGACGGCAAACTGACCCCCTGTCCGCAGTCTCCCAACTGCGTGATCAGCCAGGGCGCAGCCGATGCCGAGCATGGCATCGCTCCTTTGGCCTACAGCGATGACCCGGCCCAGGCCATGGCCCTGCTCGAGGCGGTGGTCAACGCCATGCCTCGCACCACTGTTGTCGAAAAAACCGATCGCTACCTCTACGCCGAGTTCGCCAGCAAGCTGATGGGCTTTGTGGATGACGTGGAGTTTTACCTCGACCCATCGGAGTCGGTGATCCACGTGCGATCGGCCTCGCGCCTGGGCCAGTCTGACCTGGGAGCCAACCGCAAACGCATTGAATCCATCCGCCAGGCCCTGGCCTCAGCGGCGATCGCCGAATAGAGCAGCAAGAACTTATATCAAATCCTGTCTGTATATCCCCAATTCGTAGGGGCATTGCACCGCAATGCCCCTAACGGGTATCGGTTTCGAGGCGGAGTATTGGGAGTCGAATCTGGTATTAGTCCTTAAAGATGGCGTTCTCAAGCTGCTGAAGCGCTACTTCTAGGTCGTCGTTGACGATTTGCTCGTCAAACTCAGAGGCGGCGTCAATTTCGACGAGGGCCCGCTGGAGCCGTCGGGCGATCGCATCGTCGGCATCTTTACCCCGCAGGCGAATGCGGCTCTCTAGCTCTTCTAGGGAGGGGGGCAGCACAAACAGCTGGAGGGCGTTGGGGAAGGTCTCACGCACCTGGCGAGCACCCGCCAGCTCAATTTCTAAAATCACCCACTGACCGGCCTCAATCTCCCTTAAGACTGGGGTTTTGGGGGTGCCGTAGAGGTTGCCCGCAAACTCGGCCCACTCCAGCAGTTCCCCCTGCTCAACCATGGCGTGGAATTCGTCGCGGCTGACGAAGTAGTAGTCCTGGCCGTTGACCTCACCGGGGCGGGGCGATCGCGTGGTGGCCGACACCGACAGCTTGAGCGCCGGATAGCGGTGGCGCAGCGCCTGCAGCAGGGTACCTTTGCCCACCCCGCTGGGGCCTGTAAACACAATCAGCCGACCCCGGCGCGGGGTAAGTTCGGCGGCGGTTTCCAGGCTGAGGGTCTCTGGGCTGAGGGTGTCTAGCGGGGTTGGGGTGCTGACGGTCATGGCGGCAGTGGTATAGCTAAGATTTTCTATTCTAGTGAACCTAGAGACTTTGAATGGCCTGAATTCCAGATGATTTTATACCGTCGGCAGATCGAACAGCACTGTGGTCATGTAGCGTTCGGCCCAGGCGTCGCCAAAGGCTTTTTCTAGCACCCGCCGGGTTTTGTCGTTCTTTTGCTGCTGCTGGCAGTAGTGGCGCTGGCCCGCCAGAATGTGCTCAAGCTGGGCCGGGGTGGCCGGGGTGACGGTTGCCTGCCGGCAGTGCAGGGCCAGGTAGGCGACAATCCGATCGACAAAGGCGGTCTCTTCGGCGGGGCTCGCCGGGCGAATGAACCGGCAGTAGGGCGAAAAAATTGTGCCCCAGCCCGGCAGGTCGCGCTCTTCGGCAAAGCTTTGGGCTGGCAGAGCCTCCAGGGCCGCAGTGTAGCCCTCGGGCAGGGCACTGCCTACGGGGGAGAGATCGACAATGGCGGCGCTGATCTGGCCGCGTCCGCCCACCAGGTCGCAGCCAAACATGGGCAGGGCGTACTCGGGCCGGGGAAACATGACGCAGTGCAGAATATCCAGATTGTTGCCGACGCGGGCCAGCTCCAGGTGCAGCTTGCGAAACTGGGGGGTCTGGTAGCAGTGGTTTTCGATGGTGAGCCGCTCGCCCTCCAGTCGGCCCTCAATGTAGCCGAGATCCTCTGGCAGGCGGTAGGGGGATAGCTCGAGATGCTGCTGCCAGGTGGCTTCAATGCGATCGGCCAGGCTCCGAATCATCGGGTGCTGCTGGTCGCGGAGGGAGGCTGGAATTGGGGCTACCATAACACCCGGTAAAACTACAGTAAACTCCCAGCATACCAGCCCGAGCCAGGATCCTAAACTTCGCCGTCCCCCGGCCCGGCTACAATTTGGTCACGGGCCGCGTTAACTGTGTAAGGTGCCACCGCTGTGAAGCTGATCGACTGGATAAATCTGGTTGCCCTGGGCATTGCCCTGATTATTGTGTGGCAGTTTCGCCAGATTGTTTTACTCATGTTTGCGGCGGTGGTGATCACCATTGCCCTAAATAGCCTGGTGCGGCTGTTCTCGCGGGTATACGGCTGGCCTCGCAATCGCTCCGTGCTGGTGACGGCGGCCCTGGTGCTGCTGGGTACGTTCATTTTTTTGGGTCTGGTACTGCCCCTGTTTGTCAGCCAGTTTCAACAGCTGCTGCTGCTCACGCCCAAGGGGTTCGAACAGCTGGGCACCTGGTTTGAGGCCTTCCAGACCAACCCGCCCGACTGGTTTCCCGAACAGGATTTGCGGGTGATTCCGGCCCTGCCCGATCTGCTGCGCCAGGCGGCGTCGATTGGGTCTACGGTTTTTGGCAATTTTTTGACGTTTTTCTCGAGTTCGGTGGCGATTTTGCTCCAGCTGCTGCTGCTGCTGGTGCTCACTCTAATGATGCTGGGCAACCCCAGCGCCTACCGCCAGCTGCTGCTGCGGTTGTTTCCGTCGAACTACCGGCGGCGCGCCGACGAGATTTTGACCAAGTGCGAGCGATCGCTGATGTTCTGGCTGGGTGGGGTAGCCCTCAGCTCCATCTTTGTGGCCACCATCAGCTTCGTTGGGCTGGTGCTGTTGGGGGTGCCCTACGCCTTTGCCCACGCGGTGCTGGCGGGGCTGTTTAACTTTGTTCCCAACCTGGGGCCTACCCTGAGCGCGGTGTTTCCGGTGTTTGTGGCGCTGTTGCAGTCGCCGGGCACGGCCCTGGCGGTGATTGTGCTCTACGTGCTGATTCAAAATGTCGAGAGCTACTGGTTTTCGCCCATGGTGATGCAGAAACAGGTGTCGCTGCTGCCCGCCGCCACCCTCGTGTCGCAGATCTTTTTTGCTACATTTTTGGGGCCGGTGGGTCTGGTGCTGGCGCTGCCCCTGGCGGTGGTCTGTAAAACCTGGATCGAGGAAGCCTGGATTATTGACGTGCTGGATCGGGCGGGGGGCGATGCGATCGAGGTCGCCTCAGAGCCGGTTGAGTTCAGCCCGGTGCTAGAGCGCTCAGAAACCGCCCTAGCGCCCGAGGACAGGTGAATGAACCCGTTTGCTACCCCAGGGCAGCCCCAGAACGACACTGCCCTGGGAGGTAAAGGCAACCGTCGCGGTGGCCTACGGTAAGCCCCTGGGCTGACAACCGCGACAGCTTGTTATTCTGGGGAGATCTGCCTAGACTGCTAGGAACTACTGCGGAAATTTCGGCGTCTCTGTCTCTGCCCGAGATATCCCTCAGCAACGGTGCAACAGTTCAGGGGGACGGTGCAGGGGCGAGCAGGGCTGGGTTCGCAGCCACACTTAAATTTTTTTTAAGCTCTATGCTAAGCGTTATTATTCCGGCCTACAACGCCGAGACCACAATCTCGGCTCAGCTCGACGCCCTGGCCCAGCAGACCTATTCAGGCCCATGGGAGATTGTAGTTGGCGACAACGGTTCTACCGACGGCACCCTAGAGGTTGTGCGGCGCTATCAGCAAACCTTGTCCCACCTCAAGGTGGTGGATGCCTCTGCGATGCGGGGGGCCGCCCACGCCCGCAATACGGCCTGTGCCCAGGCCCAGGGCGACGCGTTCTTGTTCTGTGACGCCGATGACGCGGTGGCCCCCGGCTGGGTGGCGGCTATGGCCGTCGCCCTGGAAAAGCACGACCTGGTCTGCGGCCGCCGCGAGATGGCCCAGCTCAACGATCGCAATGAATTTGCCGAGGCGCTGACCAGTATTGAGGGCACGGGGCTGCTCTACCACCCGTTTCGGCCCTTTGGCTCGGCCAGCAATCTGGCGGTTAAGCGGGTGCACCACGAGGCGGTGGGCGGGTTTGACGGACAGTTTTTGGCCCTGCAAGACATCGATTACTGCTGGCGCATCCAGGCCCTGGGGGTGACCCTGCACGAGGTCAAGGATGCGGTGGTAAATTTTCGCTTTCGGGGCGACGTGAGGGCCAGCTTTCGGCGGAACAAAAAGTTTGGCTACTACTCGGCTCGGCTGTACCGCAAGCACTGGGCCAATGGGTTTCCTAAGGGGATGCTGTTTAAGTGTTTTTTGGCGCTCCCCCTGGTGCCGGTGAAGCTTGTGGTGCGGGTGCGCGATCGCCCCACTCTCTTTCTCTGGTTTCTGAACCTGGGCTGGGCCCTGGGCTACTGGCACGCCTGGATTGATATGGCTAAGGAGGCGGTGGTGGCCCGACTCAGCAGTGGTAAGGCCGATTCAGAACTGTCGGTGAGCTGAGCATCGGTTTCCTATAGCCATAGTCACTTTGGTCAGGACACCCAGACCCGTTTTAACGTTCAAACGCTTGAACGTGTTAAGGGGAAATGTCTCAACCAAACTGGCCACAGCTATAAAAGAGGGATTGGGGCGCTATGGCCCCCCCAATCCCTTTTGGCTCAGATCGTCGCTACTGGGCTATTGCCTAGGCGTCATCGAGAGCGGCGATGCCGGGCAGCTCTTTGCCCTCCAGCAGTTCCAGGCTAGCGCCGCCGCCCGTGGAGATGTGGCTCATCTGGTCGGCCACGCCCACCTTTTCCACCGCTGCCACCGAGTCGCCGCCGCCGATGATGGTGGTGACGCCCTGGGGGGTGAGTTCGGCCAGGGTGTGGGCGATCGCCTCGGTGCCCGCCGCAAACTTGTCGAACTCAAACACGCCCATGGGGCCATTCCAGATCACCGATTTGCACTGCTTCAGGGCATCCTGAAACACCTTCACCGAGTCGGGGCCAATGTCGAGGCCCATCCAGCCGTCGGGGATGGCGTCCACGCTGACGGTCTGGCTGTTGGCGTCGGCGGCAAAGTTGTCGGCCAGCACCACGTCGGTGGGCAGCAGCAGGTCAACGCCTTTTTCTTTAGCCTTGGCCTCTAGCTCCTTGGCCAGCTCCAGCTTGTCTTCTTCCACCAGAGATTTGCCCACGGACAGGCCGCGCGCCTTGTAGAAGGTGAAGATCATGCCGCCGCCGATCAGCAGCTTGTCTACCTTGTCGAGCAGGGTCTCGATCACGCCGATTTTGCTGGAGACCTTAGAGCCGCCGATGATGGCTGCCAGGGGCTTCTGGGGGTTCTCGATCGCCGCTTGCAGGTACTGCAACTCTTTCTCAATCAGGTAGCCCGCCACGGAGGGGCTGAGGTACTTGGTCACCCCCTCCGTGGAGGCGTGGGCGCGGTGGGCGGTGCCAAAGGCGTCGTTGACGTAGAGGTCGGCGTTGGCGGCCAACTGCTTGGCAAACTCGGGGTCGTTAGCCTCTTCGCCCGCATAAAAGCGCACGTTCTCCAGCAGAGCTACCTGGCCATTTTCCATCCCGCCGATGGCGGCGGCCACCTCGTCACCGATGCAGTCGTCGCACTTGATCACCTCCTGACCCAGCAGTTCGCTGAGGCGCTGGGCGACAGGGGTGAGGCGCATGCTCTCCACCACCTGGGCCTTGGGGCGACCAAAGTGGCTGGTGAGAATCACCTTGGCCCCTTTGCTGGTGAGGTCTTGGATGGTGGGCAGGGCCGCCCGAATGCGGGTGTCGTCGGTGATGGCACCCTGGTCGTCGAGGGGCACGTTGAAGTCGGCCCGCACCAGCACTCGCTTACCCGAAAGGTCGGCTGCCGTCAAGCTCGCCACCGATTTTTTAGCCACTGTATGTACCTCCTAAAACTGGTTAAGTCTCTGTATTTATTACGTTATGCAGCGCACGGGTGGCAGCGGCCCCAACCTTGACTAAGGTAGATTTGAGAGGGCTGTGCCGTCAGGTTTAGCGCTGGGTCTGTCGCAATAATTACCTATGGCCGACCTCATTTTACCGGAGTGTGAGTTCCCTTCGATACGCCATGTTCAAGACGGTTTTATTTCCCATCGACATGAGTTCTGAGGCGCAGCAGGCGGCTCCCAAGGTGGCAGACCTGGTAAAAGTCCACCAGAGTCGGCTGGTTTTGCTGTCGGTCGTAGAACCCAGGGAGGCGGCAAGTCAGCCTTCGGCCCAGTCATCGCCGGAGGCGGTGGCGAAGCTGCTTGGCCAGGCCAAGGCCCTGTTTGCCGCTCAGGCCATCGAGACCGAAGTGCTGGAGCGCGAGGGCCAACCGGCCTTCGTGATCTGCGATGTGGCCGACGAACTCAACGCCGACCTGATCGCAATGGGCTGCCGGGGCGTGGGCCTGATCGAAGAGGTGCAAGATGAAAGCGTCACCATGCGGGTGATCAACCTGTCGCCCTGCCCAGTGCTGATTATTCCCTGAGGGAGAGTGGGCGAGTAGAAGAGTAGGCGAGTAGGCGGGTAGGTGGGTGGGCGAGTAAATAGGTAGACGGTGCGCCCTCCCACCAGGACGCGTAGGGTGGGCAGTGCCCACCAAGATCTCTCGCCCCACCCCAATTGCCCTGGTCGACCTGCCCGATAGACTTCAAAAAAATTCTCCCAGCCCCAGCTCCTGCCGCACGATCGCCAGCGGTTTTTCCCAGTTGAGTTCGGGCGGGTAGGCGATCGCCGCTCTGCCCCGCATCCCCATGCGAAAGCCCCGCAGCACCGCTCGCAGCAGGGGCACCGTCCACAGCGGGTTGGTCAGACTCAGGGGCACAAAGGACAGCACAAACACGTTCAGCAGATCCCTGTACTGCACCAGGGTATAGGCCGCCACGCCAAACTCCCCAATCGGGGAGGCATCGAAGCCGGTGTAGATGTGGTAGATGTCGTGGCTGATGGCGGTGCGCTGGCGCAGCCACTCGCTGTTGGCCTCGTCGGTCATAAACGTTTCGGGGTCGAACCCGCAGCGAATCATGTGGCGGGCGTAGGCACCCCCCAGGGTGTCGGGCGGCAGCTGCACCAGGGCATTGAGATCGACGGCAATGGTGCGGTAGGCCAGGTGGGCGGCCTGGCGCTCTAGGCGGCGCTCGACCCAGCGCTGCCAACCGCTGTGCCGCCCGGCGGCGAGAATGTGCAGAATGCCCGCCGCAGGATTGCTCAAAAAGGCCCGGTAGGCGGCCCCTAGCTCGGCCCAGTCGATCCCCGCCAGGGGGAACTTGGCGGGTTGACGGCGCTGGGGTAGGGTTTGAAGTTGACCAGTCATGGTGGGTTCTCCGGTGGTTGAGGGGAGGTTGAGGATGGTGTAGCCACAGTCAATCGGGTTAGGACACTCAGCAGTCTGAGAAACGTGTGAACGTTCACATGTTTTGGGGAAACTGTCTTAACCAGACTGGCTACAGCTATAGGGGTGCGATCGCTCCAGGGAAGGGGGAAATTCTCCAGAGAGGAGACTCGCCTGCACCCTGGGCTGACATAATGGAAATGCAACTGAGTGAATATGCACCTTTTTGCATTTCGATACCCCAATCCTATATGCACTTATATGCATAGTCAAGTTATTGCATATTTAGTTTTGTAGCTGCCCCTGCCCTCCGCTATGGCCCTTTCCCACGCAATTCTTGCGGCCCTGACCGATCGCCCCTGTAGTGGCTATGACCTGGCCAAGCAGTTCGATGGCTCGGTGGGCTTCTTCTGGCACGCCAGTCACCAGCAGATCTACCGTGAGCTGACCAAGCTCGAAGACCAGGGCCTGGTCACCGCCGAAGCCGTCGCCCAGGCGGGCAAGCCCGACAAAAAAATCTTTGCCGTCACCGAGGCCGGTAAGACCCACCTGCAAGACTGGATTGCCCAACCCTCTAAGTGCTCACCCACCAAAGACGACCTGCTGGTCAAGCTGTTTGTGGGCCACCTGGTGCCCCCCGCAACGGTGCAGGCCACCCTCCACCACGAACGCGCCCAGCACGCGGCAACGCTGGCAGCCTACCGAGACATCGAAAGCAAATATTTTTTGAGCTGTGAAACCCTGTCTCCCTCAGGCCGGTTTCAGTACATCACCCTGCGCAACGGCATCCACTACGAAACCGCCTGGCTGGCCTGGTGCGACGAAACCTTAGCCACCCTGGAGACGCTTGCCGCTGAGTAGCTAGGTTCAACGTTCCCGAGGGGAACAGAGGAGCGGGTTAAAAACGACTCGACAACCTCCGCCAGGAGTTCGTCTAAACTAAGCTCAGGTAAGGCTTGGACTGGCTTGATCAGCAATACCCTATCTCTCTACCCTTACCATCAATGTCCTAATCCACAATTCTCGCGGGGCAGACACGTGGGTCTGCCCCTACCCCTCCCCTCCCTCTACCCATCAATGTCCTAATCCACAATTCTCGCGGGGCAGACACGTGGGTCTGCCCCTACCCCTCCCCCCCTTACCCCTCCACCCCCCACTCCCCCATGTCCACCCCCGAAATCCACTGGTACCCTGGCCACATCGCCAAGGCAGAAAAAGCCCTGGTCGATCAGCTCAGTCGGGTCGATGTGGTGCTGGAGGTGCGCGACGCCCGCATTCCCCTGGCGACGCGGCACCCCAAGGTCGATACCTGGGTGGGCGACAAGCCCCGGGTGCTGGTGATCAACCGGGTCGATATGGTTTCGAGCGAGGCCCGCACCGCCTGGGAGGCCTGGTTTCGTCAGCAGGGGGAGGTGCCCTACTTCACCGATGGCCAGCAGGGTAAAGGGGTGAAGGCGATCGCCAAGGCTGCCCAGACGGCAGGGGAGGCCGTCAACCAGCGCCGCCAGGCCCGCGGCATGAAGCCCCGCCCCATTCGCGCCGTGGTGATTGGCTTCCCCAACGTGGGCAAGTCGGCGTTGATCAACCGCCTGCTGAACCGCAAGGTGGTGGCCAGCGCCCGCAAGGCCGGAGTCACCCGCCAACTCCGGTGGATTCGCCTGTCGGGCGATCTGGATCTGCTGGACGCGCCGGGGGTGATTCCCTCCCGGATGGACGATCAGGCGGCGGCTCTAAAACTGGCGATCTGCGATGACATTGGTGAAGCTGCCTACGACACCCAGCGCACTGCCGCCGCGTTTTTAGATGTGCTCAAAGGCTGGCAGCAGGCGGGCTCCCCAGACAATTACCGCGACAGTCTGCAAGCCCGCTATGGCCTCACGCTAGACGACTGCACTGGGGAAGACTTCGTGGTGCAGGTGGCGGCCCAAAAGTTTCAGGACAACACCGAACGCACGGCTAAGCGCATTTTGAACGACTTTCGCACCGGGCTGCTGGGGCCGTGGGTGCTGGAGTGGCCCCAGCCCGTGCTCTAGGGTCTGAAGCCGACTGCCCAAATCGACTGCCCAAATCGATGGCATTACTGTGGAATTTAAACACCGAGGAGGGACAAAATGAGTAACCTAGACAAGACAGGCTGGTTTAGAGATTGCCTATGGTGCCCCTCTCGCTGCTAGAACAGGCTAAACACGGTGATGCCGCCGCGATCGCCACGCTGATGAATCAAGCGCTACAGCCCAAGGGCATTACGGTGCGGGGCGATCGCCAGAACGATTGCCTACAGCTGTGGCTAACGGGTCAAACCCTACCTCCCCAAGCGACAGCTGTTAACTACGTGCGACGGGGGCTGGAGCGGTTGCAGGTCACCTCAATTGCGTTCCTTCACCTCTACGCAGAACCGGCGAATCAGCAGGAACCCGGCTGGGGAGTTGAAGTTGACCTCAGCGCAGCCGCAGATGGGGTTCGGCCGTTAGCCCTAGAAACCGAGTTTGAGCATCAGCCGGAGGCGGCAGCGCCAGAGGAATCGACAGACCCCGTCGCCGGAGCTAAACCACTAACTCCGGGCACTATTGCCTACGCCTACGCCCTGCTGGGTTTAGAGCTGGGGGCCTCTTTGCAAACCGTTGAGGGCACCTACTTTAAACTCAAAGCCCAGACGCTACGGGAGGGCGATCGCGCCAAGGTAGAAGATTTGAAACAGGCGTTTCGTCAGATCAAAGCGCACATCGAAAATCCACTGCCGCCCGCCGTCCGCGAAGACGCACCCGCACAGGCAGCAACGGCTCCACTGGCATCCCAGGACGAGTCGCTGTCAGCGTTAGAACGCACCGAGGCCCTGCTCAGAGAGCGCGGGGTTTCAGCCCAGGTGACTGTGCAGGACAGCCAGCTTTGCATAGCTTGGCTGGCTGTACGGGTGATCAATCCTGAGGACGCGGCCAGCCAGGTTCACACCCTCTTGACGCAGCACCAATTAGCTGAGCTGGGGCTCTCTGGGGTAGAAACCTTAGTTTTCTCGGGTCTGAGCCGCGACCAGTCGGTGGTTTGGCAGCAGAGCCTGCCGGTGGCCAAGCGCTAGGGCAGGCGGTTGGCCCCAGCCCAGCTGGGCTACGACAGCCTCTTCCCCCCAACAGTGCCCAGTAAAATGGCAGAGGACTATGCATCCTCTGCCAACGGGTGTGGTTTTAGTTGAAGACCAAACGACCTACCAGCGGGAAAACTCGCGGTTGCCACCATCTCTGCCGCCGCCGCCAAAGTTGCCTCGGGGACCGCCGCCACCGGTACGCTTTTCCTTAGGACGAGCCTTGTTAACCCGCAGCTCGCGCCCCATCCACTCTGCTCCGTCGAGGGCTTCAATAGCGGCGTCTTCGTCAGCTTCTTTCTCCATCTCGACGAAGGCGAAGCCCCGAGGGCGACCGGTTTCGCGATCGGTGGGCACCGTAACTCGGCTAACGGCCCCGTACTCGGAGAAGACTTCGGTGATGTCTCCTTCCGTAGCATTGTAGGCGAGGTTTCCTACATAAATCGACATGGCACAACTCCAAAATTGACATGTGATGTAGACAAGTTCGATTCGGAGTGGTACACACCGATTACCCGAAAACTGAGATCAGACTGTGATTAACCAGCCTACCGAAAGCAAAACATGTTACCCGCTTACTTTAGCATAAGGTTTCTGAAGATTAATCGTTCTGTAACACTGTGATGGCGGTCATTACAGCCCCTGGGGATGGGGTTTTTTATAAGTTTTGTAACACCCGATAAAGGGCAGTAATCGGCGGCTTAATTAGCGTCTGCCGTAGAAGGTGACCTCAACATCGGCACACCATCCGGCGGCCAGGTTTTCGTATAAAAAGACGCGCTCTACCCGGTAATACACGCCGTCTCTAAACACGCAGTCGCCAATACGCGGAATAATTGGATAGGTGGCAAACCAAAGGGCGTCTTTGGTAGGAGCGCTGGGGCTATTGCTGCTGGCTGCCAAGTAGAACACCTGCACCTTAAACCCTCGGCCAGAACTGGCAGGGGTGGAGAGGGGGCTTTCGCTGGGTTTGCTGCTTTTGCCGCTGGTTTTTTTGGTGGCCACAGGATTGGCGGTGGGAGTACGGTGCGTTGAAGCGCGAATGCACCAGTAGTTTACCAAGACTATGGGAGAGGGTAGGGCCAGGGGCCGCAGATTGGTGCTAACAGGAGGGCTTTCGCGCCTCTATCCTCTGGGCCTACCCCTTTACAGATTTTTGCAGAATCTGACTTTAGCTGTTGCCCCGGCGCTTGAGAGCGGCAACCATCTGCTGGCGCACGGCCCGAGCCCACTGGTCAAACTCCAGCTCGGGGCGAGTGTCTTGCTCTAGGGCGGCTCCGAATCGTTGGGTGTTCCTATCCTGCGTCATGGTCTTGTCCTTGTTGTCCTTGGAAATGGCGGAAAAATTCTCCTTGCCTATGTATTATTCCCCGAGGACAGACTCCGCCGCTATGCCCTTAGGTAGGGATTTCATTACCTCAGGATAGAGAGAAACCCCACCTGCGGCGGTGGCGGGGTGGGCCCTGGGGCCAGTTTTGGGCCGAAGAGAGTATTAAATGCCGTGGCCCAGGAACCGATTGACGGCAGAATGGCTCTATGTGAAATCGCCGTTATCCTCCCCTCCTATGCGCCCAATCCGTACTTTTAATGTGACTCCAGCCCTACCCCAGCGGCTGGAGTCACTGCGTGTTCTGGCTTACAACCTGCACTGGGACTGGGATGGGGAGATGGTCGATCTGTTTCGGCGATTAGACAGCGACCTGTGGGCCTCGAGCCGCTACAACCCGGTGCTGATGCTGGGCACTATCAGCCAGGCGCGGCTGAACGAGATTGCCGAAGATGCAGGGTTTTTGGCCCAGATGGATCGGGCCGCCCAGCGGCTGGAGGACTATCTGCGCGATCGCGACTGGTACAAAAAGCACCGCAAAGCCCCCGTACCGGGCGAGTGCTACGCCTACTTTTCGATGGAGTTTGGCCTCACCACCTGCATGCCGGTGTACTCCGGGGGCTTGGGGGTGCTGGCGGGCGACCACCTGAAAAGCGCCAGTGACCTGGGGTTGCCCCTGGTGGCGGTGGGGCTGCTCTACCAGGAGGGCTACTTTGCCCAGTATCTAAACGCCGACGGCTGGCAGCAGGAGCGCTACCCCATCAACGATTTCTACAACATGCCCCTGCACCTGGAGCGCGACGCCAGCGGTGAGGAGCTGAGAATTGCGGTGGAGTATCCGGGCCGGGTGGTGTACGCGCGGGTGTGGCGGGTGCAGGTGGGCACGGTGCCGCTGTACCTGCTCGACACCAACATTGAGCCCAACAACCAGTACGACCAGGACATCTGCGATCGCCTCTACGGCGGCGACATCGACATGCGCATCCACCAGGAGGTGATGCTGGGTATTGGCGGCATTCGCATGCTGACGGCCCTGGGGTTGGCCCCCACCGCTTACCACATGAACGAGGGCCACTCGGCCTTTATGGCCCTGGAGCGCATGCGGGCCCTGATGGATGAGCACGGTCTGAGCTTTGCCGAGGCGCTGCAAGTGGCCCAGGCCAGCCAGATGTTTACCACCCACACCCCGGTACCGGCGGGCATCGATCTGTTTCCGCCGGAGAAGGTGCTGCACTACTTGGGCCACTACTGCGATCGCTTTGGTCTGGGCGATGCCGAGTTTTTGGCCCTGGGCCGCACCGATACCGGGGATTTTTCGGCCCCGTTTAGTATGGCAGTGCTGGCCATTAAGACGGCAACCTTTATCAACGGCGTCAGCCAGCTGCACGCCGAGGTCTCGCGGCGTATGTTTGGTGAACTGTGGACGGGGCTGCCCCTGGGGGAGGTGCCGATCTACGCCATCACCAACGGAGTGCACGCCCGCAGCTGTGTGGCCCGCTCTACCCAGATCCTCTACGATCGCTACCTCGGCCCCAGCTGGGCCCAGGCCAGTCCGGGGGCTTCTCTGTGGGAGCGGGTCTACGCCATCCCCGACGACGAGCTGTGGCGCAACCACGAGCAGTGCCGATCGCACCTGGTGGTGGCCGTGCGCGATCGCCTGGCCAAGAGCACGCGCGATCGCGGCGGCTCGGCCCGCGAGCTGACCGAAGCCCAGGAGTGCCTCGACCCCTTTGTGCTCACCATTGGCTTTGCCCGCCGCTTTGCCACCTACAAGCGGGCCACCCTGTTCCTGCACGACCTCGAGCGCATTCGCCAGATCATCAGCGGTGGCGGCAGCGCCAATAGCACAGGGCGTCGGGTGCAGTTTGTGATTGCGGGCAAAGCCCACCCCAAAGATATTCCCGGCAAAGAGCTGATCCGCAGCATTGTTCACTTCACCCGCGACCAGGGTTTGAGCCGCTCCATTGTGTTTGTGCCCAACTACGACATTCACCTGTCGCGGGATATGGTGGCAGGCTGCGACGTGTGGCTCAACAACCCCCGCCGACCCCGCGAGGCCTCTGGCACCAGCGGCATGAAGGCGGCGATGAACGGGCTGCCCAACCTCAGCGTGCTCGACGGCTGGTGGGATGAGGCCGACTACATTAGCACCGGCTGGCCCATCGGCCACGGCGAAGACTACGACGACCCCGAGTACCAGGACGATGTGGAGGCCAACGCCCTCTACGACATTCTCGAAAAAGAGGTGGTGCCGCTATTCTACGAGCGCGACAAAGACGAGATCCCTCGCGGCTGGGTGGCCAAAATGAAGCAGGCGATCTACTTCAACACGCCCCGATTTAACACCGCCCGCATGGTCAAAGACTATGCCAATTTGGGGTATTTTGCGGCCAGCGATCGCGCCAGCGTTCTGGCCGCCGACCACTACAGCCCCGGCAAAGAACTGGCCACCTGGCAGGCCCACGTTGCCGAACACTGGTACGACGTACGCTTTGAAGAAGTCGCGATTTCTGAGGCCGCCGACCTGCGGGTCAACCAGTCGTTTAAGGTAACTGCGGCGATTCGCCTGGCCGCCCTCACCCCCGACGATGTGCAGGTCGAGCTATACCAGGGCACGGTTGCCGTCGATGGTGAAATTCACTCGGGGGTGGCGGTGCCTATGGTTTATCAGGGGGAAGACGACCAGGGCAGAAGCATCTACGCCCTCGCCATGGAATACACCGCCAGCGGTTTGCAGGGGCTATCGCTGCGAATTTTGCCCAAGCACAGGTATCTCAACAGCCCCTACGACCCCAAACTGGTGCTCTGGGCCGATCCAGACTCGGTGCACATCAGCTTAGAGCCCGCTAGCTCACCGATGGCGGCGACGGCCCGGTAGGGCGGCCCTGGTGGGTGTTGGGTGTCGGGTGTCGGGTGTCGGGTGTCGGGCAAAGGCAACTCTGCTTTTGGGCGGCGCTGGCCTAGTACTTGACCAAGCTGATTTTGACAGGAACCAGCTGTTCTGGGTGCAAGGTATACGGTCTACGGCTCGCCTTGAACCTGAAACCTTGAACCGTATACCCCACTGACCCGTCATCTTTAGCTTGGCAGTCTACTAGGGGGTTTATTGGCTACCGTGTTCTACCCAGGGTGGGACGCTTTTGGGCGTTAAATTGGCTATATTTCAGCATCTACTGAATTTTAAAGCGTTTTATGTTGCATTGACCCCTTTTTATGCCCAGCGTAGACCAGCAATCTAAGGCAAAATCCCTCGGGGCAGGCCGCTCAGGACAGGTTTTTTTAATTGAGATCGATGGTCAGCCGGTGGCCAGAAAGATCTTTTCAGGGGATACTCTGGCGGCGGCGGTTCACTATGTTTTGTTTGGTGCCGACAATCCGTACATCTGGAACGAGGATGTGCTTCAGTGCGCCTACTACCGCCGCAAAATTTTGGAGCATTTGGTGGAGTACTGGTTTGGGGAAAAGCTGAAAATTGCCAACGCGATCGCCGCCGAGCGCGACGCTGAACTCCGCCAAAATCAGCTGGATGCCGTCTTTATTGCGGGACGCAGCCCCGCCCTGCGCCAGCCCCTAGACCTGTCGCGCAGCCAGGAGGTGAAGGAGCTAACCGATACCGTTATGCAGCCCCTGCAGCGGCGACTGGTGGAGGCGGGGCTGGACGGGCTGGTGTGGCAGGCGGGTAAGGGCAACCCCGTCGCCCTGAACAACTTTTTGATTGTCGATGGTAAGAGCGGCGATCGCACCTTTGTGTGGATCGATATGGAATCCGGCGTGCCCGCCCTGTTTCCTTTAAACGTGCTGACGCTGTTTACCTTTTATTTGCCTAAGTGCATCGAATACCGCACCTTTTTGTTTGACGATGTCAGCATTAAAACTCTGTCGCGCTACGTCTGCGATCGCCGCCTGGATCTGGAGCGGCAGTTTGGCGCTTTGGGCTACCAGCAACTTGAGCAAGACATTCAGGCCCTAGGGCACCATCAGCAGCAGTGGCGATCGCTCAATCGTTTGAAAAGAGGCATTTTCTCCCACCTCCAGCAGGGAAAAATTACCCCCCAGGCCGCAGAGCGTTACCAGAAGTATCCACCGCTCTGGCTGTGGTACATCCTCTGGCAGATGGTGGTCACAGTCATCCAAACGCTGCTGATCGACTTGCCCCAGAAGGTAGTTCGAAAAGTTGCCCAAATTCCCGTCCTCAGACTGACCCGAAACCTGGTCAAGCTGATTGTTTCAAAACGCTATCGCACCCAAGTGGCTCGCGATTATATTACCGCTCGCATTGAGGTCTGGGGCGATCGCAAACAGCTCACCGAGGCCGAGGCCGAGCAGTTGCTCACTCGCCTAGATCAAGAGAGTGGTACCGATTATCTCAGCGACTTTGGCGTTCATTTAGGTATGAAGGTCTTCGTCAAAATAGTGGAGTACGGTATTTTTCCGCTCATCTATTTGGCCGGGTATATCAATGAACTCACCCTGGGAATAGTTATACTGCTGGGCGGGGCCTTCTCTAGAACCGTTTACACCGGCTTTCGCATGGTGCAAGCTGCCGCCGAAGGCAAAGAAATTCCCTGGCTGGCCTTTTTTGTCGGCATGATTCCTCTGATGATTGGCAATATTGCCTACCCCTGCCAAATGCTGTACTCTGCGGCAGGTAAACGGGGTAAAGTAGCTGGCTTTATTGTGTACGACATCTTCACCCGCATCGGTGGCTGGATACCCATCTGGGGGGGCGAAGACACGCTCACTGAACATTACTTCAACCACAGCGCCAGCAATTTGCTGCGTTTTATCGGCCGCCTACAGCGGGCCAACGCCTGATACCCAGTCCGATCCAATCCGATCCACATAGCTAATCTGGGGAGGCCAATTTCCCTCAAAACGTTCGAACGTTCAAACGTTCAAACCCCTCTCAAGTGCAGCGGGTCAACGCCTGATACCCAGTCCGATCCAATCCGATCCACATAGCTAATCTGGGGAGGCCAATTTCCCTCAAAACGTTCGAACGTTCAAACGTTCAAACCCCTCTCAAGTGCAGCGGGTCAACGCCTGATACCCAGTCCGATCCAATCCGATCCACATAGCTAATCTGGGGAGGCCAATTTCCCTCAAAACGTTCGAACGTTCAAACCCGTCTCAAGCCTCTGATTGTCGTAATATCAAATCCGTTGGCGTACTCGCAGGCCGGGACGAATGTGCTTAAATTGCCCCGTTAGGCTCAGCGACAGAGCTGCTGGGGCAGGCGCTGCATGGTGCGCTCAAAGACCGCCGCGTCGTTCAGCGATCGCGCCACAATCAGCGCGCCCTGGATGGCGACAAGGGCCTCTTCGCTGCGCTCCTGAGCCAGGGATGCGGGCATACCGGCTTGGGTGAGGACAGCGGCGATCGCCCCCATCCACCGCCTCACCATGCCCTCCACCTGGGGCTGAAAGTCATCCCTGGCGGAGCCCAGCATCAGCGAGGCCAGCATGCAGGGCCTGTGGCCGTGGCTGTAGGCGGCCCCGATGCGATCGCCCATGCGCGTCAGCCGGGCCAGCGCGTCCCCTTCACTCTCCAGGGCCTCTAGGGCCGTCTCTTGCAGCCACCGATCGAGGGCGTCGAGCACCGTCGTCACCATATCGTCTTTGCCGCCGGGGAAGTGGTGGTAGAGACTGGCCTTGCCCAACCCCGTGGCCTGGGAAATTTTTGACAGACTGACCCCGTCGTAGCCGTACTGCCGAAACAGATCGAGCAGGGGCGGCACATAGGTCTGCTTGGCCGCCGTTGGCTTCGCCATTGCCGCGCATCTCCCCCAAAATAGGTTGCCTGTTGACATTATACCGAACGATCAGTACAGTGATTGTGTACCGAACGTTCGGTACTTGATGCCCGGTACTTGACGTTCGGTATTTGGCTTAAGCCTACAGCCGGTGAAGCTTAGATTGGGTCAGCTCAAAAGGTCCCGGTTCGAGCCAGGCGAGGATTTTCTTCACCTTTCGCTCTTCTATCTTCGTGCTTTTGCAATAACTCACCCGCTTCCCCCACCAACCCCGTGAGGGAAGTGGTTCTCTGAGCCTGGCTTTCCCCATCTGCCCCACCTCCACATCCTCCCCCCTTCCCAAGGAGCCCACCATGATTCAGCTCTACGGTCACGATCTCTCTGGCAACAGCTACAAAGTTCGTCTTTTTCTAGCATTGCTCGGCCTCGACTATGACTGGATCAAGGTTGACCTGATGCAGGGTGCCCACAAAGCGCCCGCCTTTCTGGCCCTCAACCCCTTTGGCCAGGTGCCCCTGCTGGTGGATGGCGAGGTCACCCTGGCCGACGCCCAGGCGATTTTGGTCTACCTGGCGCGGCAGTACGGCGGCGAAGACTGGCTGCCCACCGATGCCCTACCCCTGGCCCAGGTGGTGCGCTGGCTCTCGACCACCGCTGGCGAAGTGCGCCAGGGGCCTGAGCATGCGCGGCTTTACCACCTGTTTAAAGTGGGTGACATCAACATCGATCGCGCCCACCAGAAGGCCGAGCACATTCTCACCCAGCTCGACCAGCGCCTCCACAACCGCCCCTGGCTGGAGTTCGATCGCCCCACCATTGCCGATGTGGCCGTGTTTCCCTACGTGGCCCTGGCCCGTGACGGCAAGGTTGACCTCGACACCTACCCCAACCTGCTGGGCTGGATCGATCGCATCAAGCAGCTGCCCGGCTTTGTGCCGATGGTGGGCATCTAAGCGGAGCGACAGGTGACGGCAGATGCCAGGGGAGCGCGATCGCCTAACCTGACTGATTCATAAGCGGGCCAGAGGCCCATCCCACAAGAGGCAACCCTCTAGGATTTAAGGGGGCTTAGGTAAAGTCTCGGGGGGTTAGCCGTCCCGACTGTCCACTGTGCAGAGATAAACAGGAGCATACCGATGGCAAACTCGGGTTGGTCTTACGAAGCGTCGCCCTTCCACGCTGGCGAACTGGCCATTCAGGCGCGGTTGGGGGTGCAAGAGCGGCTCGATCGCCAGGGGCGGCGGATGATTCGCGACTATTTGCCCGAGCAGCACCGCCAGTTTTTTGCCCAGCTGTCTTACGTTTTGGTAGGTACGGTGGATAGCCACGGTCAGCCCTGGGCTTCAATTTTGGTGGGGCAACCCGGATTTATCACCTCCCCCGACGAGCGCAGGTTGCACCTTGCCGCGCCGCCCCTCTACGGCGACCCCCTGCACCGCACCCTGGCTGTGGGGGCCGACATTGGCCTGCTGGGCATAGAGCTGCACACCCGCCGCCGCAACCGCCTAAACGGCACCCTGTCAGCCCTTCAGCCCGATGGGTTTACGGTCACCGTGGGGCAGAGCTTTGGCAACTGCCCCCAGTACATCCAGGCGCGGCGGTTTGACTGGCGAGCCTTTGATGCGGCAGCGCCTAAACCGGTGCGTTTCTTCGAGGCGCTGGAAGAGGGGGAGCGGGCGATCGTCGCGGCGGCTGATACATTCTTTATCGCCACCGCCCACCGGTCAGCCGGCAGCGCCAGCGGCGTGGATGTGTCGCACCGGGGCGGCAAGCCGGGCTTTGTGCGCATGGACGATGCCCGCAGGTTCACCATTCCCGATTTTGCGGGCAACTTTCACTTCAACACCTTTGGCAACCTAGAACTCAACCCCCGCGCCGGGCTGGTCTTTATCGACTTTGACCGGGGCGACCTGCTCTACCTCACCGGCACCGCCAAAGTGATTTGGGACGGCCCCGAAATCGCCGCCTACGAAGGGGCCGAACGCCTGCTGCGCTTCTCCGTCAGCCACGGCTACCGGGTCTCAGGCAGCCTGCCCCTCACCTGGTCAGCCCCGGAGTTTTCGCCCTTCTTAGATAACACCGGCCCCTGGAAATTGAAGGGTTAGAATTTAAAACCTCAGGCAATCTCCATTGGTTGGCGCTCATGGAGTGATACCCATGGGCTAAGGCAAACGCCGTTTGCCCCTACGTTTTCATCCACCCATCCACCCGCCCACCCGCCTACCCGCCCACCCCTCCCCCCCTCCCCCATGAAACTCCACGCCGACTTCACCCAGCGCGTCGTCCTCACCACCCCCGATCTGCCCTGGGTTGACTCTCCCATGCCCGGTGTCCACCGCCGCCTGCTCGATCGCGACGGGGATGAAGTCGCCCGCGCCACCTCCCTGGTGCGCTACGCCCCCGGCAGCGCCTTTTCGCCCCACACCCACGGCGGCGGCGAAGAGTTTTTTGTGCTGGAGGGGGTCTTTTCTGACGAGCACGGCCACTACCCGGCGGGCACCTACGTGCGCAACCCGGTGGGTTCGACCCACACGCCCTCTAGCGCGCCGGGCTGCACCATTTTGGTCAAGCTGTGGCAGATGCACCCCGATGACCAAACCCGCGTCGCGATCGATACGACCACCGCGCCCTGGCACCCCGGCCTGGTGGAGGGCCTGCGGGTAATGCCCCTGCACACCTACGGCACCGAAAATGTGGCGCTGGTGAAGTGGGCACCGGGCACCCAGTTTCAGCCCCACACCCACTGGGGCGGCGAGGAGATCTTTGTGCTCGATGGCGTGTTTTCTGATGAGCACGGCGACTACCCGGCGGGCACCTGGCTACGCAGCCCCCACGGCAGCCGCCACAACCCCTTTAGCCGCAAGGGCTGCACGATCTATGTGAAGACGGGGCACTTGGTAGGGGCCGAGGCGCTGAGTGCGGGGGGGCGATCGCTCTAAACACCGCTTTTGTACTCGCTGCCCCTCGTGCCATGCTCAGCACTGGAATGCCCATCGGGGGCTGAGAGCCTGCACTGGCTTTTGCACCGTTTGAACAGCACTCGTTCCCAGGTTCTACCTGGGAATGTCCTTTCAGTGGCTCTGCCACTTGCTCTCAGAGGGCAGAGCCATTCGCTATACATTCCAAGGCGGAGCCTTGGAACGAGCTGCCCTTGGAACGAGCTGCCCTTGGAACGAGCTGCCCTTGGAACGAGTTGGGTCAGTCACACAAGAAACCCCCGGAGGTTTGCTCTCCAGGGGTTCTGTCATTCGCTAGTCTGCGGCGGGGGCGTATCGGCGGGTGTGTATCGAGATATACTCGCCTTCTCTGCCGGTCGGCATTAGCTTTGTCCACCTATCTGGGTCGGCGCAGCCTTTTGCCCCGAGTTGATGAATTGTGTCTCGTACCGCTGCGTAGTCGCCCAGGGCGATCAGGCGCACTACTTCTTGCTGCCGCACGGGCAGTTTGAACTCGTAAGTCATGGTGTTCACCTTTGTGGTCAGGAAAACGGGGAACTTACCTAGCACTCCGTAAAGGTGCGAAACCGATGGGCTAGATCTCTTAAAATGAGTCCAGTCATTTCGGCTTACTCCAGATAAGCGGAATGATTAGGGGTTTGGGAGGAGTTCCAGTCCTCTCATTCCCCGCCTAGTCTCATTCCCCGCGTTGCATATGATACGCCATGCGATCGGTGTTTTCAACCGTATGGCCCAACCGCATGCAACCAGCTGTAGGGTGGGCACTGCCCACCACTCCATCTATTTACCCACCACCATCCCCTCCCCCCCATCCCAACATCAAAGAATATTCAACCTTAACGGCGATCCCAGCCTAGCTCAGACGTTCTAACCTTGTTGGGTTCGGCAAAGATGGATCTGCGGTTAAAGGTGACCAGGGTGAGAAAGACTGCCCCGCCGGGAGTGTAGGCGCGTCGATAATTGGGCATTTGGGGGTAGGGGAAGATACTCTAAGGTAGTGTTCCCGATGGGTTGGTAATAGCTGAATGGGAAGGTGGGCAGTGCCTACCCTACGGTGCTAAATGCGAATATCGTGCAGTTGCCGACTTAAATCGATCCTCAACAATTCGATGAAATGCTGGGGGCTTAGGAAATGATGAAAATGAACGCAATCCTTTTATTAACTGACACTAGGTAGTTTCTATGGCACCAATCGATGTAACCTTTGACCTTCCTGCTAATATCGCAGCGGGATTAGCAGACAATATCTTGTTTAGGAACGGAGGGGTAATTCAGGATAATGCTGGTCAAGTAGTAGCTTGGCTCAGAGAAGTTGCTGGGGCTGAACAAATTGGTGCTGTATCTCAGGCTGAGGAAGCTACCAGTGCAATGTCTCTCATTGGCGCTGGTAGTATGCTCACTATGGGGGCTTCTGTTTTAGGATTTACTGTCATTTACGCAAAACTAAAAGAAATCGAAGGTCAACTGAAAGAATTCCAGAAGGCAATGGAAGATATTGACGAAAAAATTGATATGAGCTTCTACGCCAACTTCCGAGCAGCGCTAGATTTGGTACGCAATGCCTTCTCTATGAGCGAAGAAAGCAATCGGCAAAACAGTGCGTTACAAGCCATTAACCGCTTTCTTGAGGCTGAGCACATCTATTCAGATATGTTAAATAAGCACTTAGAATATCAATCTCCTATTTGTGGTGAATATCTGTTGACTCTCTACTTAGCTTATTTAGCCGAGGTTAGGTGCTACTTAGAATTAGGAGAGTATGACACTGCTCTAAGACGGTTCAAAGAGGGGAAAACTCAAATACAGCAGTATGCAAAGACGTATATCAATATCCTTTTGACTGAAAGGCCGATCATTTATCTTTATCCACAAACAATGGGTTCTGTCGATTTGTCAAGACTAACTAAAATTTACCAGTGGAAGGATAGCTCTCTAAATGAGAGTGCTGTTTTTGAACTGATGCGTAATTTTTTTCTAACTCCAGTGAATATGTTAGAAGAAATGATAAACTCTCTTCCACCTGCTGTTATAGAGCCTTGGAAAATCAAGAAAGGTTTTTGGGGGATTTCTGATGAAGGAATAAAAGCTGTTTTCAAAAAATTGCCTCAAGTTATTGATGAAATGGAAAGTGTTATCGAAACGAGTAATCGGTTTGCCGCATATGAGTTTGAGCTTCAGTTAATAAGCAGAACAGAAATTACATTCACGCAGTGGGAATCTCTTAAACCTAAGCAACTTGCTGCAGAAGGTGTAAGCATGATGTACATTATTCCACCAAATCCAGTCAAACTTGAAACAACTGCTCATGCTGAAACTACAATTAGGACCTAAATTCAAAGTAGTCAAAGTAGGGTGATCACTGCCCACCACCCCACTTATTCACCCATCACCAGCCCCTCCCCCTCAAACTTAATCGCTGTCGCTTTCCCTCCACATCGGCACTCCCAATCCTCTCCATAAAACCCATCCTTTACAAACTGTCGAAAACTCGACAACTTTCACTGATGGGGGCAATCTACCAACCCATGCTTTACGGGGTTGTAACGCAAATAATTGATGTGCCCGACCCAATCCACAAAAATTGGTCTGCGGTTGAAGGTTGCCAGGACGAGAAAGATGGCCCTGCAATTGGGAATTTGGGGTAGGGCAACGACTCTAAGTAAAGGTTCCCGATTGACTGGTGGTAGATTGAGTGGGATGGTGGGCAGTGCCCACCCTACACAGAACGTGGCTAATTTTCGTAGAAATTAATCTATAAAGTTTGCACCTTAGATGCAGTAACTCATGGTGAATACCGCTATATTAATCTGGAATATTTTTCAGCTCTTTCTTTGTCTCGCATAGTATTTTCGCAAATGTTTTGCAAAGCAATCGCACCCTTTGAAACCGTCTTTTGAATCATTTCCATCATAAGTTCTCCATTCTTCTTTTCAACGTTAAGCGTAAGATGATTTTCAGTCTTTATTTCTTGATTGACAAGCAAGATTGTTATCAAATTTTTATTCAGCTGATCCGAGTAGCCCATTAGATCTCTGATAATTTCAATCGAAAATATCCCGGCATTGTTTAAGATCAAAGCAGAAATCTCTTTGTTGACTAAAATTTCTCCTAGCAAATCATACATGCCTGGTTCAATGTATATCTTGTTTTCCTTAAGTGCTTTCTGGAAGGAGTCAAGCTCTTCAATCTGCGGTTCAATGGCACAAACGAGTATTTTGGCTATTTTTAATTTTTCTCTTTTCTGTTTTTTATTTTCTAGCTCTAAATTGACTAAAAAGACTCCAGTAGCAGTAGCAAAAGATGTAATAGGAATGGTGGCAAAACTAGGGATTTCCGGGAATTTTTTTATTTCAAAAAAAGCAATATCAATAAGAAGCGGAATAAAGATAGTAGTAAGATTAATAAGAGCTGTCCTGATTGAAAATGAGGTTTTATCAATCAAGGATTGCGCATATCCATTAACTATGTTTAGCCGTGCCGTCAGCACGATAAGGCCTAATAGAATGTCTATGAGAAGGTGTGATGCCATGGTTTTGTCTAAGTAGATACAGTGAATTTAACTCACTCCTAAACTAGTTGACTTACAATTCGTGGAATTCATGCAGCATTTTTTTTAAAGTAGTGGGGCGCATCCAATCTATTCACCCACCACCAACTCCTCCCCCTTAAACGCAGCCTCTTTCCCTCCGCACCGACACCCCCAATCCTCTCCATAAAACCCATCGCTGACAAACCGCCGAAAGCTCGAAAACTCCCACTGATTGGGTCACTTCACCAACCCATGCTTCACCGGGTTGTAATGCAAATAATTGATGTGCCCCACCCAATCCGCCTCATCGCGAATGGTGTGCTCCCAAAACCGTCGTTGCCATACATTGCTTTCCCGTTGCCGTTGACGAGAAATACCAACATCCTGCGGTAGCGCACAGCTTCCCTTGAGCGATCGCGTAAACAACACCTTTAGCCGTCCGACTCGCCTTGAGTAATCACCATCACCCTGGGGCAAAGTCCACACAAAATGAATGTGGTCGGGAAGCACAACGGCGGCTGTAATATCGAAGGGCATTTCAGCTTTAACGACGGATGCAGCCTGGCGTAGGCGTTCTACGTTATCGGCTTCGGCAAAAATGGGTCTGCGGTTAAAGGTGACCAGGGTGAGAAAGATTGCCCCGCCGGGAGTGTAGGCGCGTCGATAATCGGGCATTTAGGGGTAAGGGAAGATACTCTAGGGTAGTATTCCCGATGGATTGGTGATGGCGGGGTGGGAAGGTGGGCAGTGCCCACCCTACGGTGCTAAGGGCAACTCAGTCACGGTATTACGGGACGGTTACAGGGGCCGTACGCCAAAAAATCGGCTGTCTATAATGGGCGCTAGGCGGCGGCTGCGAGCCCAGCTCAGGTTTGCTGCTTCCCACAGTTAGTCTTCTCAGAGACACACCATGGCACGAGCAAAGACTGAAACAGCCTACCTGCTGTGGGCACTGTGTTTATTTGGTGTCTGCGGGCTGCACCGGTTTTATGCTGGGCAGACGGTGTGGGGCATCGTCTACCTGTGTACCTTTGGGCTGTTTGGCATGGGCCAGCTCATCGATCTGGTGCTGGTGCCCGGTATGGTCAAAGCCCGCAACGAGCAACTGCGGCGCAAGTACCTGGCCGAGTGGGGCGAAGAGGGCCTGACCATGCCAGTGCCGATAGAGCGACCTTTGGTGGTGGCCCAGGCGATCGCGCAACCCCAGGAAGACCCCATGCTGCTGCTGCTGAAAGCCGCCCACGCCAACGGGGGCAAACTCTCTAAGGCTCAGGTGGCCCTGCATACGGGGCTGAGTACCGAGCGCGTAGAGGCCCTACTTCAGGCCGCTCTGCACAGTGGCTACGCCGATATCACCAACGACCCAGAGTCGGGGGCGGTGCGCTACGTGTTTGATCTGTAGAGACTTGCTACACTACTGCGCCTTCATCCAGTCGAGGCACTTTTGCATTTGCTGGCCCATGGTGGCGGCGTCGGCGTGGTGGCGGCGACCGTGGCCGGGCAGCACCCACTCAAAGTCGTAGGCGGCGAGTTTTTCCATCGACCTGATTTGCTCGGGCCACGAGTACCAGCAGACGGAGCGAAAAGCGTGAAGCTGATGCAGCCGCACCGACCAGGCCAAGTGATCGCCGGTAAACAAAACCCGGTTGTCGTACAGCAGCACCGTATGGCCTTTGGTGTGCCCCGGCACCGGAATGATGGTAAGGTCGGGCGCGAGGGTCACCGGGTCGGTGCCCTGGAGCTGAATTTCTACGGAGGCGGTGCCCCGGCCGATGTCGTCGGCGTGGAGAATGCGATCGCACCCAAACCGCTCGTGAAACCGCTGGTGGTCGGCCACATCGTCCTGGTGGGTGAGGTAGAGGTAGCGCACGCCGCCTAGGGCTTCGAGCTGCTTGACCAGGGGCGCGGCAAAGCGGGGCGAATCGACCAGCACGTTGCCCTCGGGCCGCCGAATGAAGTAGCTGGCCGCCCCGTAAGACTTTTCGGAGTGGTAGCCGCAGTGGTAGACATTTTCGGTGATTGGGATCGGAAAACTGGCCTGGGCCGCCTTCATATCTTTGGGCGGCTCCACGGTGCCGATGGAGGCGGTGGGGCAGGCCAGCACCGCCTGCAGCGCCGCCAGCCGCTCGGCCTCGGTTTCGGGCTGGTGGAAGACCGCCGACTGCTCATCGTCGCGGCTAAAGATGGCGGGGGCCATCCAGCGGCAGGTGTCGCAGTCGATGCAGGAGCTATCGACGTAGATGTCGCCGTCTACGTTTTGGGGGCGGCGAGCGGTGAGGTGAGCCATAGAAATTACCCATCAATAGGTTGAGTCTATCGCTGGGGAAGGGCAGTTGTGGGGCCGCCCTCCAACAGATTTAGGCGTTGTAGGGAACTGTTTTTCAGAAGACGCCTTAACCTCTGCCAAAGATCCGCTTCAGCGGATTTGAGGCAATGTTGCCCAGCGGGGGGCGGGTGCGCTTAGAGGGCGTTTGAAAAGGGGTAGGGGTGTAGCGAATTAGGCCAAGCGCCTGAGCA